>Ga0210059_1004262_pt1 | contig 23042 bp, 15 predicted proteins | sample Ectturendosymbi2_FD_188042 | JGI IMG/M metagenome (GOLD analysis project Ga0210059, IMG submission 188042) | Ecteinascidia turbinata endosymbiont from Florida, USA - Sample 2 (SPAdes) (version 2) | ecosystem: Host-associated > Tunicates > Ascidians > Unclassified | place: Key West, Florida...
TACTCTTGTTTATGTGCCTTTTGTTTTGTGTCTATTGCGTTATTAGGGGCTTGATTCGATGACCTTGCGGTCCCTCGCCCCAATAAATAAATACCACTCTACCTCCATACACTGTAAAGCTAATAATCTGATAAGTCGCTCTTCGCTGCAAATGAGCGCAAGTATTGTAAGCGCGAGATCATGATGTTTAGTGATTTTCCCAAAATCGTGAAAAATTACAACAGTACAATTTGGCAACACTGACGCAACCGGCAAGTTGTTATTATTCTTATCTTGGAAGATATCTTCTTCGTACGTCGATGATACCTGCAATGTCAGATTTGCCTTAAGGGTCAACAAGCGCTGGAACTTCTCCGCATCGAGCTTACATCACAGCAATAAATGAATTACAGGTCTGAACTAGGCCGAAAAGTGTTTGAAATGGTGCCTGGCCGGGCTGAAAATCGCAAGGTTAAATCGACCCCCACTTTCCTTGCCAGCTGCCCCAATGTTTTGCATTCTCCAGGGTATTCTTTACATTTCATTTAGCGCATATACACTTAACTGAAAATTTTGCAATTAGGTAAAATGACCGTGAGGTGGAAGTGGGAAATGAAGCCCATAAGGTGTCTGACCAAGCTGGACATTACTTCGGAAACCGACCATTACTTCGGAAACCGATCGAAGGTCTTCAGAAACTCTGTTCAGTAAAAAATGACCTGAACTAAATGACTTGCACTGGGCCTTCGCTTGAATGGTGTGCAGTCGAACTGGAGCGGTGTCATCGACATTTGGCGTTGCACAGATCATGCCGCGTTTGTTTAGACCCGATTACTGTTTTTTCGCATATTATTGTTGAAATCAATAATTGTGTAGTTGATCAACATACCCACAGACGTTTGCCCCCACCTACTCAGTGCTTGACAACGTCAAAGACCTAAAATGTTTCTTTCATTCTTACCAAGCGTGATCTTTTCTGCCGCGGCTGCCGGAAGGACAAAGGTGAGAAGGGTCAGAACCGAGTTGAGTACGCAGGGAAGGATGAGGTTTATGATGTAATACATCGTACGACGTCGTATTACAACAGTGAAGGTGACGTCAACAAAGTATTCAGGGCAGCACTTATACCTGCGAAACACAGTTGTTGCAGATGTATGTGGAAACAGCCAAAAAGGAACAGTAAAATATAGAAAGTTTTGTTCAGCGGTTGTGGGTGAAATGTCTGCGCCATTTCATAAACAGTCGAGAAAAAGTTTAGCGTAATTATTGGAGCGATTTGTGGACGTTTAAAATCTTTGGACCTCAGAAGTAACGCAGCTGCATCAAACTTTTAAGGTAGAAATGCATGCGTAGAATGTCGAACAAAATGATTGTGGGCACTGCTCGCAGGCATTTAATCACACAAGTGCGATAAGAATAACATGACTGAGTGGATTTAGAGCAGTAAGTTGTCAGTGCACGCCTAGTTTAATTTCACTTCTGGTTCCTGAGCTCGACAAGCTATAATAGTGGTGTTGTAAAGACAATGAGATTTATAAGGTCTTGGCTGGTTCCTTGGCGAGTCAAGGCGCTGGCAGAGATTGAGTCTGCCCCGTCGCCACGTGGTGAGCTTAGCCCCAAAATAAAGCTCCAAGACCCCCAAATTGAAATGTAAAACACTATAAATCAGTGGAGTTTTTGTTAATTTTTAGAATGGCAAGGCCTCCTGCACAAACGTAAAGCCCCCTATTGAAGACTTTCCGGCGACAGTTCTGGATTGAACTATAGTCAAAAGCAATCAAGCAGTCAGCTAGCCCGGCGATGAAAGTCTTTTGCCCAACAGTCATCCTAATCTCCGACCCCTCGTCGCCGTACATAATGCATGAATTGCTCTTGTAAGTAATTGCCAGGCTTAGCAACACGTCCGAATTGTACGTAAACAAACGTGGACGATAAGCTGAAAACGAATGAAAGCACAGGCTGAAAGAGAACGCAAGTTTGAAGTTGCGGGCTACAACGCTGTTGCGTAAACAGGAATTATTAATGATGTAAGATAATACTCTTGCACCACAACTCTCGGTGTAAGATGCTAGGACCTCCACGGAGTCCGAAACTAAGTGTTTGCGGACGCTAATAGTTTACCGCAAGTAGTCTATTGAATGAACCAGACAAGATAACTTTTTTTGCAGTGCCTTTACCTAAACGTAAACTTTTTTTATCACACAAAGGGATCCGAGGAGATACGCTGACCATTCTGCGTTAAATACATCACTACCTACAGTGTTTGCATTTACTTTAATTTACGGACAGTATCCGACTTTTGACATGCAAAGGTTATGCAAAAGTCGGGCTGGTTAAAAATTTTACTTGTGGACGTTCCGTTTTGCAATTACATCCAGCAATCTCCACTCCCCACTCTCGATATATTCCGTCGCGTCCGTTCCACCGCCTGGTTGAAGCCGCAGATCGACCTGTCGAAGTAAAATGTGAACTATAATTCAAACGGATGCTGGAAACTCGATCGGTGAACTTCTGACAAGGATAATAATTTCGAATCACGCAAATCGGATCGCTTCGGACCGCACAAATCGGATTGCTTCGGATCATTTCGCGAAACTTTGCCCAGCTGGATGGCGCAATATAAATGAAAACAGTACGGCCAACTTGCTCGTCGGCGTGGTCAACTTTGTTATAAATTGTAATCAGATAATATCAAAGGTGAAACACTGCCTAGACGAAGGGGTGAAGAAAGTATGTCGGCTTCTTTAGCCTGGTGAAGATTAAGAAAAGCTGTTAAACTGCATCGTAGACTGTCCGTTGCCACCAATGCCTTCGCTTCGGCTGTTATCAATCGCTTTAACTTATATTCTGCTTTGAAGTTTCGGGCGCGCGCCTCTTTCCAGCGAGAAAATGGCATGACGTCAGCACACCAGGAGTGCGCAAAAAAGAGAGAATAGTTCGACTCTGAGATCTTGTGACGTCTTTTGACCCTTTCGTGGGAGAAAACCAAGTAGTAGTCAAGCTATAAATCGCCCACGAGAGTAAAATGTTTATTTTAGGCAAAGCAACATTTTTTATTACACGTTTAAGGCAAACGAACGTTTTTTGAAAACTTTCAGCGGTTGCGCAGTCTGTTGTTACCAGCGAAGAACGTTTATTGGCTGGTCATGAAACAGGTTCACTTCAGCGTTAACCTGGTTGCCGTTGTAGGACCACACGCCGAACTTCAACGTGCATCGCTGCTCGTCGAAGGGGAAGTTGCTGACGTCAATCTTGCAAGTCGACTTGAAGATGCCTGTGAAGTGTTGACGCAGCAGTTTGTTGCTTTTGACAAACTCGGCGTGATTTTCATGAATCGGATGTTCGAGAACCGACGAACTTAAATACCCACTTGGCGGCCAAGAAAAGTTTCTTTCAACATGCAAATTTAACACAAAATAGAAGAGAAACATTTGCTGCATGGAGACGAAGCTGCAATGTGGAAATGCGTGGCGATGGATCGAGGTACACGTTTCTGACGCTCAATACACGTAAACCTCACAACGTTTCACGACAACTCAGAAACCTGGTGGAACGTAGAGACAGTTTCCATTGTTGTCGATCACAACGGACGTGTGAGTTGTGGAATCGAAGTTATTGTCGGCGTTGTTGTAAAGGAGAATGTCAGGCTTCCAAATGCTGAAAAAAATTATTTGTTTCGCATTTTGCTGTTGGGCCGATATGTCGTTTGCTACAATTCAAAAGCAACAAAGACCAACACAACTAAGGCGAGAACGACAACAGACAAGGAAGTCGGATAAATTTTACGAAAGAAAATCGAATGACATTGCGTCAGGTTTTAGCAATTCTTATCTTTTTGACAGAGTAAAGTGTGCAAGTCTTTCTAAAATTTTATAATTTGACACCGATGTTTTTATCGTTTTAATTGATGAACGTTTTAATTGATGCGTGTGGCGAAAGACTGCTAATGCTACACTTTTGAGTCTTTTGAGAAAGATTCACGAAACTATTTTTTCGACAACGCAATTTAACCGTCACAGAAAACAGGCTCAGGTGCTGTAACAGCTAAGACGTTTATGAAATCGATTGGCTTTGCTTTTTTGTGGCAGTGAGCTAGCAGAAAATGGACGTTTGAGAAAAACATGTGTGAAAATTGTGGTTCATCTATTGGCTGCAGAGTTAGTGAAAAGACCAAAGAAAGACATTGCCTGCACGTGCAAGCTTTTCATACAGTGTAAGACCTGTATTAAACGGACAGAATGGCCTACGGCGTTCAAAATACTGGAGCGTGCATTTGGTTTGGTAACCATTAAAAACAAGACAGACAAACGCAACAGTTACTGAATGCAAGGGCCATCCGATTTAATTTAAGTGTGGTTCACTTCTCCAGAAAAAGCAATTAGATAATCATCTAAATAAACACTCTGTACCTGAATCCAAGAAGCCAGAAAATTTGGTTTGAAACAATTCGTGACATTGTTTTTGCGTGACGAGCAACTGCAGCTGTTGCTCTTGAGGTTAATCAGGTTTCAAATAATCTGCTTTAAAAAGAAACAAAAAAATAGTTTTTGCGGTGATATTTTTTGCCTCTTTGTTACTGGATTTTAAAAAATTGTGAACAAATGTAGCTTCCAACGTACGTTCAAAACCACTGTTGTAACTGTTTTGTTGCTCTAAGGTTCAAACACAGTAGCTAGGATGGTAAAAACCAGTGTTGGATTTGGCGTAGTTCAAGTTTTTTTTAATAAGGACTAAGCTTTCCTTGAGTTGAAGCAGAAAACCGATGTTTGGTGCCAAGCCGCAGAAATCAACAGATTTTGCCACTACACGAGATTGGCTTTGCACTGCCTAAATGCGTTTAAAAAAACAACAAAAGGATATTTTAAAAATTACTCACTGCTCGTAGGGAATCCTTGTTCTGGTTAGGTTTCCATATTTGGTTTTGTTCCACTTCCAGTGATAGTCGTTCCACTTCAGATCCAGCCAACCGTTGGTTGTCAAGATCTGATTTCTCTCGTGCTTGAAAGAAAAACGTTTTCAAATACTGGAAAAAGAAAAAAGTTTTCACAGATAGAAAAATGTTTCAAAACTTTCGTAGGAAAAACGCTTTTCACGCGGAGAAGAAAACTGCATTTGTGAAAATTACATACGACATTTAAAGATATTCACTGTTTTCGTCACAGCGAGATAGTTGTGCAGGTGAAAATTATCTTAAAATAACAACATTGGGCAATTCCAAAAAACTACAAGTGGGAAAGAAGGAAAGTAGAGCGTGTGTCATTTATGAAAAACTTAGCAATGCTAGTAAATTTATAAAAACTTAGTGATGCTGGTAACCAGGTGCATTCAGCTACTGCATATATATAAAAACTCTGCTCAATATCCTTCTCTTTTTCCTTAGTACAGCTATGTCCAATCTAAATGGCTTACTGAGCCAAAAATTATGTCGCTGTCTTACCAGGGCCGCACATTGAATGACATATTACGGAGGGCCGCACGCTGAATGGCTTACCTTGGTTTTAGGAAACTAAACATAGCTTCAGCTAATGTACTGAAAGCGTTCGAATCCTAACTGCAATGGTAACAGACGTAATAAGGGGGCACTGAAGATCACCTGTATCAAAAAGGTCAAATTCAACATTATCAAAATAAGGACAGGTTGTCAGCAGATAGGATATTTTTCTACAGAGAAAACCTAAACTGGGCCGCATAAAACCTTTGATCGGGCCGCGGGTTGGACATAGCTGCCTTAGTACTTTCCCCAAACATTAGAAATGCAAAAAAAGTTGCAAAACTGCAGTTGCTCTATGGGACACTTGTTATCCAACAACATTTCGCCATCCACAGCACCGCCCAGTCTTTTGCGGTAATCCAACGTCGTCGCACGGAGGAGAGCTTGGATAAAATGTTTCATCAATTTGACCATGGATTGAAAAAAACGAAAACGATTTTCACACACAAACGCCCAAATATTGGTTAGTTTATGTTTCTTTTTTAGTTTTTGATTGCTTTTTCACAATATTTTATTCGTTTCTCTCATGCATGCTTCGTGAAAAATGTACTTCTTAATATTGTTTTGGTAATAGAATTAGTCACGTCACATTAATTTGCAAACGGTTCAGGGTAAATCTTGAACTTGAACAAATTGTTCGTTACTAGCAGGAAACTGATTAATGACTTAATGCGCCGAAACGCTCAAGCAATGGGAGGGATGGAGTGCGGTGGGAAGACTTCATTTGCAGGTGAGTAACCTCCCGCTCCCAGCCGGATTTTCATATCTTTGAAATGCAACAGGGGTGTCCAACTGGAACGCACACCCGTGCCAAAGTTTTCCGTATAACTAGTCTGGTGCCAACCCATGCCCAAATAATTGCTGGCATTGCAAATCAAACGTCCTAGTCGTCAAGTAAAACGTCGTCAAATCAGCTAGCAACACTGCAGTAAGCTTCGCACTTACTTTAATACTAGGTTCAGGCAGCAGCCAACCGCACATTTGCCGATGTAAATTATTACGATATCAATACTACATATTGTGATTAGCGCCAAATAGAAAAATCCCCTAATCGCTCGCTTGTCATTTCGAACCTTTGGCGTGCCTCGTCGAAGGCACTTCACCTGTGTTGTTCACTCCTGAAATAAAACTATGCCCGAGACTTGGTGCAGTTTCAGATTCTCAGAACTGTCCGAAACTAATCGAAGAGTGAAGGTCGCTGGCATATCTCGTTGAAATCTTAACCTCGATTTGTTTTAAGGATTGCCGCCTTTACACTGAACTTCTTTCACCCTAACGTTAAACTACCGTCCTGCCAGCCGTTCCAACAAGTTCAAAGGGTCTAGTCTGGCGGACCTCTCAGCGCGACCATTTATAAGTAAGGTTCATTCAAAGTTAATACGACATTCTTAAAACAAAAGCAGACGTAACGACATTTTGAATGTCTTGAAAAAAGCAACCAATGCCATTCAGTTTATTTCTCATGACGCCTTAAGACCGCGACGGTACTAGCAAAGCAGCCATGCTCACAAAAACGTGAAGGCAAACGTGGAAAAAGTAACAACTATACAAGGCAAGAACTAGGTGACTAAATCAACTTACCACATCAACTATCTGCTGCAAGGTAAACTTTACGTAGACAGGTAGGGTTTCATTGTGATGTCTGGTTGGCCGTTCGAGAACCGAATAATTTCGAAGAATATCCTCAATCAGAGCTTTTTCTGTGCAATCTGCATTCACTGAAAACAAGCGAAGGTAGAGTCCTTGACGACGATAGTTTGAGTGTTTTTGGGAATCAACATCAAACCTAACAACCCTGTTCGAGTAAAATGAAAACGTTTTGGAATACCGGCCACTACCAGCAAGTCACAGAATGGTGAAAAAAACGCCCACACTTTCGTACAAATTTTTAGGTCTTGTTATTTAAAAAAATGTCTTCGTGTGGATTTATGCTGAAATGCATTATTGTTTATGTGCTTACTTTCCTTGGTCAATTTACAGGTTTGTCCATGTGCTACTTTTTTCTGTCTTATCCCATAGCAACTTTCCCATCCCATGGGGATTCCCACGAAACTTGTAATACGAAGCACTAACGTGCTTATATATCATGTGTGTATATTTTCTAGTCTCTGCAGAGCAGTGGCTAAGGTGCCAGAAACCCCTCAGTGTGAAGGGCAATCGAAAATCGGATGAATGTTTGTTTAGTTGTCACCTTGAAAAGGAAGCAAAAACTTTGTTTTCGGGGCCCTGCATCCCCACATCGTGGCACTAAGTCTGTACGTCCAGTGTTTAGTGTTGTGAACATATGATAATGGCAATCAACTTCGGAAAATTCCTGCTATTTGACCTTAAAATTCCTAACGGTGGAACATGGGACAAATTCCAAGTCCACTGCCCCATCCCAAGGGGGCAAATTCCATAGGATCCCCATGGGAATGCCATTCCCTTGGACAAGCTTGCCAATAAAGCAACGATAAGATATGTATAAAGAATTTGAGGACATTGGACCGTCTTGAGCTCCACGATTTGAATGCGTCAAAGCAACCCGAAACGTTTTATATTTAACCTTTGATGGAAAAGTTCACAGCGTTTTGCGACTGCGAGGGGGTGGAAATTTTAGCAGTTCTGTCAAAAAGGGAATTTAAGTGTATGCCAGTGATTGAAACCAAACAACCTTTTTGACATTACAACGAAGAAAATTCAGCAAAACAGTAATCTTTGTTATACATGTAACATGATTTACCAGTAAATGTTCCTGCTGCAATGAAAAGGAAAATCCTCGCCGGCATCATTTTTTCTTTGCAGCTGATATCTTTCGTTATTGTTCAATGAAGCAAAGTAAAAAATATCAGTAGTACCTTGTTGAGAAAGAACCAGCACTGAACTTTTGTATTTAAAAAAAAGTGTGTCAGCGGGCTACTCGTGGAAAATCTCTGAAAACAGACTTGCTTACTCAAAATGTGATCATGTCTCGCTGACTTTTTCTACACTCAGTGCAATACTAAAAAAAACAATTGAAAGAGAAAATGGTGGTTTATCGAATGGCAACGTTGTTACAGCAGCAAAACGTTGCGTCTGCTAAATTTTATTTTATTGTGGTGCATACAACAAAATCCCACACGACCTAAAATCAAGTTAATTTTTTGAAAAATGTTCAAATTCTTTATCTTGGTTTAAATTAATCCGTAAATGGTATTTTTCAGATGCGGAATAATTGAATAACTAACATGTAGAATAGTAGAAAAACCACCGATTTTGTAGTTCATAATCTGATTGTTTTAACTGCAACCCTTTCTAGGTAAACATTAATTGCTGCTGGTAAAATAAAAACACTATATTAGCTACCTTCATCAGAAAAGCATCATTTGGCATTCGTAATTCGCAAAGCTACTCTTTTTTCCTGTTTTGCGAACAATTTCAAACGTAAAGAATGAAGTATTAAACAAAATCGATATATTCTGTTGGCGAAAATTCGATTTGCTCTGAGCTTAGATCTTATGACATTTTTCGAAGCTACAAAAATTTACGTTTGTCAAACAAACAAAATTAACGAAAATCCATCATTGCGGTAAAATAAGTTCTTTCGACTCAAAAAATTGGCGAATGTCAGTTCTTTGCGCTGGCTTATAAATCATCAACCATATACCGCTGTGTTTTTTCAACGGTTTAAAGCAGTGGTTCTCAACCTTTTTGGGGCACGGGCCATCATCTTTTTAAAAAAATATCCGATGGACCGCTTTGCTACTTTGACACATCATAAACAGCTAGTCGACACTGTATTGCATAAGCTTTATTACTCATTATGGAACTCCCTGTGGACCACCTGCAATTTCACTTTAACACCACGTTGAGAACCAGTGATCTAAGGCGATTTCCAGGCGGTTTGGCGGAAAAAAAAACATTTGAAAAGTTCGGCTTGCTGTGGCATGTCAGTGACGTAAGCTATACTCCAACATGTTCATCTCCTGCAGGTCTTGCAAACAACCTTTATAATAGGATTAAAATCATCCCAATCTCAAATATAAGTTTCCAAGTCACGTTCTGTTGTTCCTGTCTGCAATTTAATCATTTTTGCAGACTCAGATGCCTGATGCGTTTCCGCTGTGGCCTAACTTCATACGTCAGCTGATGCATATTTTAAAGAGATCTGTCCAATGTGGGGTGGTTTTGTATCAAGGCATCCGAACCGGATATGAGGATGCTCCGTTTATAATTTCTTTCGTGCTGCACGTTGCCGAGTGCGCTGAAAACATGTCCATGAATAATGCAAGTGGGTTCTGTTCTTCCAGAACATATTTACAGTGAGGTGCGACAAGAACTGTGCCAAGTGTTCACGTTACGAACTTCAAGGAACGCGTTTCTCGTCGAAAGGACAATTAAAATAACGCCTAACTGAGCATATTCAACATGGGCTGGACGTACAATGACCTAATACCTTATTCCACCTGCAACGTATTCGAGGCAAAATAGCGTAAAGGCAGCAAATCAATTCTTGTGTGTTTGAGATTGTTGGTCTCATGTTTCTACTATTACTAATCGTGTTTGGTAAAGAGCCTTGGACAAAAATTAATTTTTTCTGATTTACATTAAAACATCCTTGAGTTTCATTACTTTTTCATGCGGCTTGCCCAACTGCCTACAAAGAGTATTCAATGTTTCTTTTGAAGCCTGTTAGAATTGAAGATTGCGTTTTTAATCAAAGCTATCGTGGTACAAGGTAATATCGTTTGTGTGAAGTGTTGGATGAAAAAGCTTTTTCGGAGGCTTCTCTTTGTTTTTGTTTCATGTTCACTGCTGAGGCCGAAAGTCCAAGCGCCTTCTTATTTATCCTTGTCTCCAATCACTGATCAGGATGAACGTTTCAGACTGTCATTAGGTCTCTTTGCAGATGAAACCAGATACTCATTTTATATCATAAATTCTGAAGGTGTACACCCCACATTCACTTTCTGTGCCTGTTGTGCTCACAATTCTGTTCGTACACCTTCCAAATCTTAAAATACCTGATCGGGTTGTGCTACAAACGAAGCTCAGCGCCGTGTTGCGATTGGAAAGCCCGAGCGGCAAGTGCGCAAAGCTTCACACTGTGGCAGCAAGTAACAGTAAAGATCACATGCCATGATCACTCTATTATTGCTTGTTCGTGCCACGTATATATGAGTGTTATTCTCGGGCACATCCCGTTCGTGGTGAATCGCACATTCAACGCAACGCCACCGGAGAGGTTACGACAGTCAGTCGCATAACATGGTCTGAATGACTGCTATAAAGTATCAAGCGGAGAGCACGAGGGCGTTTAGTTAAAATTTTTACAAACTACTTTCATGAATCCGTATTTTTTCAACCGATAAATGCAGTTCGATTATGCAGCAAGGAAACAAAAAAGGGGTGATAAACTGCAGAAAATATGTCCGCTTGTTGCAACCCGTCGAAAAACATGAGAGTACGGACAGACTTAAAATCAGATGCTCAGGCTTACGAGCAAGACGCACTTCGTTAAAATGTCAAACACAACAAGAATAGAGAAACAACAGATCCTGAACGTATGTTGCTACTGCGCGGACAATGCAGAACTCAGGGACCTGGAGCAGCGGTAGGGCTAGGGAGGGCAGTAAAAGAGTTGAGGGCAATGGAAACTTATAAAACAATTATGTTTGCTTCTGTTTAGCAACATTGTTAACAAAAAAAACAAGAAGCACAAATTAGGCTATAGAAAACCATTCTGAATTTTCTGGGTGCGACAAAAAGCTGCAATAAATTTGTTTCATGTCGATCTTGATAAACCATAAAACAACTGATGACACTGCTGTGGAAAGGCACCTCTGCCCCCGTTGTCCGCTTGTGAAAGGTCAGGGGGCAATGCACCGGTCATGCCCCCGTTCTCCGGCGTCCCTGGCAGAACTTCTAATAAGGCGGCAAAATCCAAAACAATCGCTGAAAATAAGCGCCAGTCACAATGGAATGTTCTTGGCTCAAGGCACCGCTTGCCAAGCAACAGAATAACAGAATCAAAGTGAACAAAGATCGAAGAGCAAACAAGCGTTGCTCTGAGCCAATTTTCGAGAGCGAATTGGAGGAATTTTTTTAATGCCCACAACATCTTTCAGAGCAAATTACGCATTTCAGAGCAGCGCTAACTAGTGAAAGAAGCCACTGATTGTTGTTTTGCTTGCGTCTATATACAAATAGTACAACAAAGTGCACGTATAACTTACAAAAATGAGTTATGAAGCACAGCATGGCAGACAGATTCCTTGAATGCCCTACTTCTATTCACAAAAATTGATCTTATTTCGGTAAACGGTGCTGTGCGTCAAACAAAAAATACTTGTTAACATTAAAAGCAACAATTTTTGACATAAAAGCAATCGGCATCAAGCTATACGGAACTTCTGACAGTTCTGCTCCTTGTGACGTATACTTTAGTGCTGCAAAAAGAAAAGCCACAGAGAAGAGGCTTTGATCTCCATCTGGGCAAAAATGGTAGAAGTTCAGACTTGAGAAAGTCTTCTTCCTCAGAATTTCATCAAACTGCTTCGTTTTACAGAGGCTAAGTGCTTGATATTAAAACGAAGTCATTTGGAAAACTATTTGTTTCGCCTCTGAATCTTGTCAAGGTTTTGGAAAGCGCTCCACTGTATCTAGAAGACACTTACTACGCGCCAGATTTGATGAGGTGATTAACTTGTCAGTGAACAGCAGGGGACAAATATGTGTATAGTTGAGGCACGCAGTCGTAATCCGATCAACGTAGTTCTACAAATGATCAACTGATGATATAAGTTATCACCTCTGGTTAATGAAGCGTTTCAAACCGAGGAAAGCATTTACTGTGATTGCATTTGTGCTTAGGACAGACTAAATTCACGTTTTGTAGACTGGTTTTGAAATAGGCTCAGTCCAAAAGTCACGCAACGGAAAAAATCTTGAACTTGTTATGTTGCTGAGTTTTAATTATAAATGTTTGTTGAAACCAAGGATATAAAGTGTACAATTTTAAAAGAATTGCAGGCAATGGCGGTCTTGCTTGGGATGTCAACGGTAAGCGCGGATATTCTCGTCGTTATCCCCACCGTTTTCACCTTTGGGCAACGAAGTTGATGAAGTCAGTCTTGATTTCGGTTCTGTTTCTTCACTGTCGACCAAAATATGAAAGAAAATGTTATTTTTGCTCCCTAACCTGGAACGATTGAATTTAATTTCCACAAGTCGTTCTTTGTACCAGCGGTATACCAGTTGTAAGAAAAGACCACGCAAGTTACATCTACAATCAATTACACCTTTTGAAAATTATACACTTACACGAAGCATCTACCAACTCTGAGCATTTCTCAGGCATTTCGGGCATCGTTGACAGTCCGGCTTTAATTAGTTAAAACAAGGTGGCAGAATAAACGGATGCGAAAGTCCAAAGCGTCCCTTCTTAATTGAAAACATCCAGCAGTCCGCGCGTGCACGAAGCATTTACTGACCTAAATAGTCCGGATGCTGCTGGTGCGTCAATCGTCGTCCGTTGCTGGTTTGGATCTTGAGAGCTCATGCTCATTGGCAAGAACTTCTTCGTTCCGGTAGTGGATGCAGTAGCTTCGGACATATCTGTCTCCAGGTCCTTTGAATAAACGCTCTGGGCACGAGAGCTCACGGAACTTGCGTCATCGGCTATCATCGCACTGCGTGGGCGGCTGCGTAAGAAGAGCGCAGTGGCTCGGAGCTAGTCATCAATGTTTTCAGGTTTTCCTATCAGGCGTTAAAACGTCGCGAATTTTTAGGAAAAAGTTCGCTGGTTTTGATTTCTCGTCTGTAAACCCGACTTTAAAAATTGGATGTATATATTTTAGGTCAAGCAGCAGGGTGATTTGTACAAGCAGAAGGGTGACAGTGAACCAGGAAAAAGTCATTCAATTTCCATTACTGCCTCTGAACAACGTATACTCTGGCAGAACTGCTAAAATCTTAAAAAGCAGCAGAGAGCATTTCCATATGGATAATTACAGACAGGTGGGACGCACTGAAAGCTCGCGAAACCTTCGGTTCTGAATGCATTGGAGTTTTAGTGAACCGACTATCGTAATTATTTGAAATAATGAAACCTGGATGAATCCAAGTCTGTTTCTCATACGAAAAAAGCTGTCGAATGTAAATGAAAATAACCGGATTTCACATTCGGAAAAAAACTATGGAACCAAAGTGCAAATCATCACACGCAATGCGTGAATTTAATGCCAACATATCAGTACGTTTTCACAGTATGCCTGTCTCGCCGTGTTGTAGATAAAGTCCTTGCAGCACATTTTTTTCATCGATCACAATTTTCTAAATCTTTCCTAAGACTGAAAGGTGGCTGCTTGCATCCAAACAACTATAACCTGTCAGTAGCAACCATAGGACGAGGCGTTGTAAGTGACGTAGTGCAACTGCTGGCATCGTCGACTAACCTTCATTGAAATTTGCAGAGAGTTACAAGCTCTCGATCAATTTTACTGCCATTGATTTTAGTAACTTACTCTATCCAGTGACCAGGTTTGGCACACACCAGAAACGATAGCAGGCGCTGAGAACTTGAAAGAAAATTTGGGGCAACAGGAGCACGACGCACAAAGATTTGCAACCAGCACCAACAGTCTCTCAACACTAAAAAATAACCAATGGAGTGATGTGACCTTTGTTACAGTAGCTGTTGCATTTTTTCTCACCTATAAACACTTCCACTATCCTGACTCTCCATCTGGTATTCCTTGGCTGATTCCATTGGCAGATCTCGAACGACAGGTGTTCGGAACTCTTTTTGACCAGGGTACCTTGATGCGTCCGAGCGTCCAAACGTCAGGGGGGGCGCGAACCTTTAAACGAAGAGTGAAAAATTGAAAGTAATATCGAGCTGCAATGCTGTTTCTGAGCAATAGTGTGCACCTTCACTCTTTGCTTGACAGTGCACTTTCAAGCTTTGTGCTAACGGGGCATTGGCAATTTTTACTAATATGGTGACGTTGACCGAAAGAACGATTGTAAACAGATTACGCGCCGTTGGAAAGATTCGGCCATCATTCGTTTCGAAATGATGACTACAACAAAAATTTGATGCAGCTCGACGGAAGAAAATTTCATCGCGCAAAGGATTTCACAGTTTGTTTTGTGCCCATACGTATTGCATCCAAAAATAACATCAAACCACCTGTTGCTTACGCAGTCATCCGAGAATAACAATTTTACCAGTTGACATGAAAGTGTTACGAACGTTTCAAAAACATTGCTTCACGAGACAGTCTTTTGCACGTCATCTTTAGGACATGCGTGGTCATGAGATGATTGTGGTGCGACCTGCTTGCGCACGCGTACAGCGCCAAAATCCTTACAGTAAATCACCACAGATTTTTACTTGCTAGGCTGAGCGTAGGCATCCACCGCTTCGCGCATATCTCCCATGGCGAACGGATCGACATATCCCGGCATGAACTGTGGAGGAGCGGCGCTGTTGAACAAGGAATTACCGACCATCATTCGGGGATCCTGAACGTGTCAGCAACAAACTTTAAGTTTGCGTCGTGAAATAGAAATTCTGTGACGTCGCAAACAGTTTACGTCTTCAGGTAAGGTGAGAGGCAGATCGAGGATTCGTGCATTACCGGTTTTATGAGTTCGCGAGTGAAGCGTCGGTCCTCATGGCGGCAGGGTGTAAAGGTAGCGCAAAAATTACGCCAGAAATGTTTGAATAATGTTTTTTTTTGTGTGGGAAACCACAAGCGTTTAATCGAAAAAAAGCAACATTCAATGAAATCCAAACTTTCATCGTTCTAGCGCTGAGTCGTGTCAACTTGCTGTTGGGCTCTGAGGACAAATTTGTTTTTTACTGCTGTGGGGTGTCGCGTATTTCAAGCCTTGAACTACCAAAGACGGTTGCTCTTCTAATAACATGTAAACAAATATTCGACAACATTGCTTGGCTGGCAATTACGAGAGTAAGGACATTTGTATATTCGGACATTGCAAGAAAGCCCAGTGGTATAAACAACTGGCATTGTGTTATTGCGTTTTTGCCGCTAACCTTCAACGCTGACTTGAGTTTGCAAGTGTGACAACTTTCAGTTTGCATGTGCTGTGAAACTGGCTGCAGATAAAAAGAAAATTCAGACAGCAAATCAAAGTGGCTTGTCTACCTGCTCCATGAATCGACTTTGCGTTTGTCGCGGAGGCCAAGACAACGGCACGTGACTTGCAGCAGCCAATCCGCTTCGAGGAGAAACTGAATAGGGAATGGTCAGGTTTGCAAGTCGGACTCCAGACAATTCGATTGGGAGATTTCCTGCCACAGGTAAGAAAAGTATCGCTTTGCAATACAGGAATTCTTAATCTCGGTTTCATATACAGTTTTTTTCTGAAACTTACTTTTACGTAACATTTTACAACTTTTTAAACTTTATGCTAGCATGACACCTTTCAAGGTGTTTGTATCATTGGCAGCACGAAGCGTGTTCAAAATTAGGGAATAGTGAAAAACCGGCAAACAATCAAAAGTGGCTAAGTTCATGACAGCTATTCAACGGTATCTTTTTCATTTTATCAAATGTTGCTCTGACTTACCGGGACTGTCCCACATGTCTTTGGATGGATCGTAGCATTGAATGTTGCTAAGACATTTTTGCTGCGCCCAGCTGTAGCCTCCGACCTAGATATGGCAAACTCATTTTCAACAGCGATATAAAGGTAACGTGGCGACTTTTCAAGAAAAAAATGAGATTTACCATTGAAGAGAAATGAAAATCAAACATGCATTTGTGGGAAATACGACTCCGTTTTAATTCATATTTCACTCAGTACGCTCCGTTTTTATCTGTCAAGATGAAAGACGTCTTTGGTCAGCAAGAAAATGTAATGATTCAACCGATTCTCTAATTGCAGAACCGAATCTGCACTAAGGCATACTAAAACTAATTCTTGAACTTTTTCACGTATAGGGAAAACGTTCTACACAGAGTACGTCTACGCTCTGCTGTTCACACGCGCAGATCTATTGCCAGATGTTCTTACCACAAATAGCTTCCCGTCGTAACAGGCACTGCCTCCTTCGCTATGAGGTAACGGCAAGGGCGCCACTAGTGTCCACTGGTCAGTCATAGCGTTGTAGATTTCCGTTTCTGCAAGTGAATGATTATGTTTGTTGTACAATCAGCTCATACTTTTCCCGATGTTGTGTTTGAAACTGTCAGTGCGATGTCACAAAATCAAGACGTGGAATTTGAGCATTCTGACCATGGGCGTCGGAAGGATTTTTTCCAGGGGGGCCATTGGAGGATTTTTTCAAAATTTTTGTAGGGGGCTAAAAGTGGAAAAACTCGGTTTTTACCTCTCGAAACTAAGAAAATAACCTTTTTTGCTGAAATTTTCAAAATCCAGGGGGCCATAGCCCCCTTCTCCCCCTTCCGACGCCCATGATTCTGACATTGTTTTTATAATAATGTACGAAATATTTAGTTTCTCGTTCGACGAACTACATCAGCAAGTGTGAAAATATATAGTCCATGGATAACTCGTATTTGATAGGAGTAGAATGTTCGAGATCCAATCATTGAATGACAGATATGCGTTCACTCTATAAGTACAAACCAAGCAACGATAATGTATACCCTTTGCAATTATGTTAACGCTTCATTCTGTGGTTGCTCCCAATCCAAAACAGGCTTAATTTCTAAATTTGATGCATTTTTTCTCAGGCTGCATTTGGTCAGTTACTTTTTTTAGTTCAGTTAGAGCGCGTTAGGCATTGAGTAAACATGTGATCAAACCGGAAAGCATGTTTCCAACAACATGTTAGAAAATTAGGCCATAAGCCGTGTTAAATGTATTTTTCAACGGCGTCCATGGTTTTGGAGATACTAAAAGTAAAAATACCAAAAAAGTAAATCTTTTCTCGTACTTTTAGGGCAGATCTAACTAACAAAATAACAACAGTAATTAGCAGTAAAACCACCAAAGATCGTTTCACCACTGTTCACAAACCATACAGTACATCAAACGGCCCTATGCTAGAAGTAGTGTTTGATACTGAAAAAAAACTTATGTTTTCACTGACCATGTATATCGACGCGCTTATTCAGACCAGCGTTGCCTCCGGTAACGAAGATGCTGTCGCCGAAATCCACCATTGCATGCCAACCACGCGCGAAATGCATGGGTGTGCGTTCGTGCCATGTGTCGTGCCTGCATGACGCCAATACCCACTAAGTTATCTGGAAGTTGTCCTGAAGTAAGCTTGAAAAAATCTTTTTGCTTAGAGTTTCTATTCTTCGTAAAGAAACACGATCGAGTAGAAACAAATTTAAAGCGAAAAACTAAGAAAGTAACTAAAATCCACCTTCAAAAAAAAATGTTTAATGCACCGACCGTGTTAAACTACCACTTGAAAGAAATCAATCTATTTCGCTTTGGTTTTTTGATCTACTCACTGAAAGTCAACTGTACAGGACTCACACTGCAGAAAAAGCCAAGCCAATAAGTTCTATAGTGTCTTTTTGGAGGGTTGGTTGGTAGCAGTGGTGTGTTTAAGGGGAGGCGAGCGAGGCACTTGTCTCGGGCCCTCCTTTCTAAGGTTACCCCCTGGTGTTACGTGCGTAAATATTCCTCATTTTTGGTGAAAAACTTATTATTCGCTCAAATAATATTTTCCGAACCACATCATAATTCATTACTTTGCCTTCAAAAGGTCCTCCAACAGCAACTGTAGTGTGTAAGTAGGCTACTATGCTTCCAATGGGGTCCCCAACAACAACTGTAATAAGCAGGTACTCTGTTTTCAAAACGGCGCCCAACAGAATACGTAAGTACTCTCCTTTCAAAGGGACCCCCAATAGCAACTTCAATGTGTAAGTACCAGGCTTTCAAAGAGGCCCAGAGCAACTGTAATGTATAAGTATTTTGCTTTGAAAGAGACCTCCAACAGCAACTGTAATGTGAAAGTTCTCTACTTTCAAAAGGGCCCCTAACAGCAACTGCAATGTGTAGACACTCTCCTTTCAAAGGGGCCCCCAAACGCCTTTGTAATGTGTAAGTAACTTATTCTGGTTTCACAAGACCCCGACCAGCATCTCTAATGTGAGAATAAGGAAACGTTCAAACCAACTTCAATACCTTTTAAAATGTTCAAAAAAATTCTGAAAGACTCTATCAAGTAAGAGCAAAAATTTATACCAAATGATAACTTTTTTCACTGTCAGAGAATTAACCTTCTCACAGTATGCCGGTAGTGTTGACGACTGTGAAAAAGGAGCCTCAGCTTTAAAAGCATATGGAGCGGATATGAAATTCCAAAAGTTTAGTCGTGTTCAAACATAGACCTGTTTTGTTCTTTGTTTAGGGGTTATGGTTAGAGCACGGGGATAGAGCTAGTTTTAGTGTTAAAATTTAGAATAGAGGTTAGGTTTGATGTTATTTTTCCCGGCAAATCTGGCGGTAAATCTTTGGCGAACTTTGTGTAGTGTTTGTAAAACCTTACCAGTGTTCATTGGCTAAAAACGCCGCACTAATGCAGCATAGAGAAGCGCATAACACGGTGGCCCGCATATCCCTTTTTCTAGGCCTGATCAAAAGGTGTTATCACGGTTCGCTGAAAAATGATGACGTCATCATCAGAGGGTGCTATTTTTAGCCTTGTCTCGGGCCTCCTAACCCTAAGTCCACCACTGGTTGGTGACAGCCCACAAGTTAAGTGGAGGCACTGGCCAGATTAGAGAAATTTTATAAGAGACATTTCAATCCAACACAACTTGACGACTGGAATGCACTCAGTTTATCTTTTACCGAGGGCTGTAAGCCAGGAGCTGATTGGTGAATTTTCCTTCTTTGAATCCACCGCTGATGTAGATCAAGTTGCCGTGGACGCTCTGCGCGTGGTCGCAGAGCCCGGCCTGGACCGAGGCTACATAGCGCCACCTGTCATCTTCGAGCGAATAGCATTCCATTGACGACATGCGTCCGGTTGCGTTAACTCCACCTTCACAACGAAAGTAAGAATACAGGAAAGTTATCTACGACGTAAGCAAAAAGAAATGAAACGCATCATGCGACTTTCATCTGGGACGTTGTGCTCAGATCTACAAGCTGCAGTAATGGCTTGTTTTCAGCATAGTCTAAATTGTGCCGCCAAAAAAAGGAAATTTACGTATCCATTACCATAAACAGAGACAAAAACTTGGTAGAAATTGATCTAAGGTAAAAGATTGAACAGATCTGCATGCAGTAACCAAGATATAGGCTCACATCGAAGCGGTGAACAATATCACGCTGATGGAAAACCCACCGTTGCAGAACCGACACTTACCGAGCGCGTAGAGTCTGTTGTCAACTACGCTGACAGTGAAGCCCGCTCTTCTATCGTTCATTGACGCAATCCTCATCCAGATGTTGAACCTGAAGAGCAAATGTAATACTCGGGTGAAAGTGGCGCAAACCATTCTTTCAAAAACAAAAGTTTTCTTGGAAACCGAAGGACGAGAAAGAGATGCGCAACACAGTTTTGCCTTGAAGTTGACAAAACGATTGGTAAAACGTGTAAGTATCATGCGTTCAGTGCTTTCAAACAAACTTTTCAAAAATACAGATTCGGACTTTTACCTTGGGTCATAACGGATCACTGTGTTGACTGCGGTGGTTCCCCTTTCGTCAAACATGTTCTGGCCTCCCAGCACATACAAAAAGTTGTTCAAGATGCAGGCGCAATGACTGCAAGCAAGAGCACATAATAATGGCCTCACTGATTCTGCTCATTTCCGCTGATTGCTTCCATTACGCAAAAATGTAACACAGCAAATGATCTAATGTAGCAGCAATATATTTAGACAATAAATCTCCGCTCAGGTAACCTCTGCCCAATTTGGGGAAACGGTTCTTCAGCTTAAATAATTTAAAGTTAGACAACGTTCACATAGAAAGCTGATTCTTTCAGTAGCTGCATTTTTAGGCGCTCTTTCGGGCAGTCCTGTGGAAATCTGCACAAGTTTTGTAGTTTTCGATGGGGAACGACAATTTGCCCAAAATGACCAATGGTTACCTGAGGTGTAACAAAATTCCTACACAAAAATTCCTCCTAAGGTAACCTTGACCAATTCGGGCAAAAGGATTTTGTGCATGCAGTTGAGCTAGTATGCCACGCCAGCAACCTTTGACCGAAGCCAGCAGGGGAGTAATTCACTCGAGTGCAAGCACTGACCATGCACATCGATTTGGCGCGAATGGCTCCTGCAACTCGTGGTTTTGATTGAGCAACAGGCTGGAGAATGTATGACGCCTTCTCCATCAGAGGAAAGAAATTGCTTTTGGCTAGCCAGACAGGGCCAGGGCCTGAACCTCATGCGTGCACTTATGGTAAAAGGTCAAAGCATTTTATTGACGACATGATGGACGTTGTACTTCTCTTTTTCTAATGGAAGTTTCTAAAACTTTGTGTTAGCCAAAACGGCTTTCTCCTTGTTGTGAAAGGTCAAATCGTTTTAATGAGGACATGAACTTTGAGACAATCAAATGCCAAGTAAGCTTTTTCTATGGACGTCTGACATTTTCCTTGCCTTTATTTGTCCAAGTCTACCAACAGTGAAAGTTTTGGTTTTCATTGTCATTTTTGTCCACGTCCACCAACTGTGAAAGTTTTGGTTTTTATTGGCGTTTTTGTCCAAGTCTACCAACGGTGAAAGTTTTGGTTTTTATTGGCATTTTTGTCCAAGTTTACCAACGGCAAAAGTTTTGATTATTTTGGCCACGATTTCTTTTACTGGCCACTTTGGCTATGAATACCAACGGTGAAATTTTTGTGATTTGGAGTTTGCCTATGAGCAACCTCTGGCATCCCACTCCGCTATACGCGAGTTCGCGTTCGCCGGAGGCAATCTCTGGCACCCTACTGTGAAAACAGGAGTTCGTACTCTAGGAGGCAATTGTGGGAATGTAATTAGACATCCTCATATGTACGTAGACCGGCAGAGAAGGTGTTAAGCATTTGCGTGCAATTTGTTGTAAAGCACACTTGAGCGTTAACATTGTGTGGAAGATGATTTTTTGGACGCGTTATGTGCAGGCCCGTAACCAGCTTGGGACACCAGTGGGGCGATTCTGGGAAGAGCCTAAATATTTTAAGCTATGTCCAATAGTTTTAAACTATGTCCAACACATTTTGCAGGGGGACAAAATATTTAGGAGGGTTTCGCGGCCCCCCTGTCCCCCTAGTTACCGGCCTGTATATGTGTCCAATTACTTGGTCGAGTGCCGTATGTGAGACGTGAAAGTCAATAGCATTGCCGCCATCAAACTGATTGCCCAACAATTGTCGTAAAGCATTTGCTCATTTCGGGCAAGGTTGATTTATGTGGCTGAAAATCGCAATGAAAATAGAAAAATTTCATGTTTCAACCTAATTTGCTTTTATTGCCGATAGAACCACAAGCTTGAAGTTAGGTTCGATTTAAACCTTGAACCGACCACCAATGGCGTCTGTTGGCGGAATTTTTAGGTTTTTCTTTACTTTTTCGTTCATTTGTTAAGAGCACTTCCCACATTTTTGTTTGGAAAATTGGTTTTATTCTTTATCATATAAATTTTTTTCTAAAATCAACACGTTGTTTTTTTCTGATCAGATGAGCTTGAGAAGCCTTTCCAAGTGGTACAAAAACTCGCGCGCGCGTCTAAACCTGTCAGTTAGTCCAGCATAAGCGAATAAACAACATCTGCCCATTTTGGGCAAGGACAACAACGGTGTTTGTGTTTAGAGGTTACCTGAACAAGGAGTGAAGTTGTCAAAAACGTTTATTCAAGCCACGAAAATTTGCAATGCAGAGGTATTGATGGAAACGAAATTCGCGGATGTCAAAGTTATCTTGCGGTTCGCGAAGTCAGGTATTTCCCTGTCTAAGATAATATCGCTTGCAACATGACGTCACATGGACTAATGGATATCAGCCAAAATTAAAACAAAAATGTGAAAAGCCAAAGTGGCTTGTTTCTCTAAAGCAGTGGTTCCCAAACTTTTTTCTTTCAAGGCACATTTTAGAAAAAACAGAAATGATTTGGCGCACTTCGAACATTTGAATACAAAATTTATTTGAATTTGTAATTTTTTTATATCCTAACGTAAAATCAAGACAGTATTGCTTAAGTTTCCAGGAAATTTAGTGTACTTGCGTCTTTATGACAAGAGTGCAACAAATCTGTCAGTGAGATACATGTGCTTGATGTTTTTTGGCAACGGTTTCAATGTTAGGACGTATTTCAGAGAGACAATCCCTCATTTCTTCTTCAATACAACATAGCCGTTCTCGTTTTTTGGACTTTATATTGTGGAGTGTTGAAAATCCAAGTTCACATAGATATGATGTTGAAAACTGCATCAAAATGGTCAAAGCCTTTAGTTAATGAAGGGTATTCTTCTTTGACAGCAATCCAACAAGCATCTATAGGTACTTCAACATGTTTGATTTTAAGTCCACGGTCACTAGAAATACATGCCAACTCCTCTTCTTCACATAATAGAAGACCAGTGTTAGATGAACTCTCTATGAAAGGATTTCGAACCCAGTCATACTCATCAGTCTTCAGTGATGGGAAATAAAAGTTG
>Ga0210059_1004263_pt1 | contig 23037 bp, 13 predicted proteins | sample Ectturendosymbi2_FD_188042 | JGI IMG/M metagenome (GOLD analysis project Ga0210059, IMG submission 188042) | Ecteinascidia turbinata endosymbiont from Florida, USA - Sample 2 (SPAdes) (version 2) | ecosystem: Host-associated > Tunicates > Ascidians > Unclassified | place: Key West, Florida...
AGGACTGAGGATGCGTAATTTTACGTGAAATCGATTTCCTATTAAAAATTTGCTGATCGATTCCTTGCTTACACCCATCGTGGAAAGTACATACTTGAATAGAGATATGTGCAAGTTTGAATCATCGCGAAAAGACGAAAGCAGATGGCAGTCGACTGATTCCTCGAAAGCATACAGAAACATTTGTGCTTTTATGTGTCACTAAATGAAATGAAAACCTTGCTTGATGACCATCTCGGTATTTAGATAAAGTAGTTGCGGTCTTTTAAAGGTCAAACTTTAAAAAACCTGCGCCGTACTATGTTTTGGTAACTGAAACGTTTGTAATAGCGAGGTAAACTATTTTAACTATCTTCGCGTCAAACGTCGTCATTTGCATAGCAGAAAACCCTACTTTGAATTAAGTCACACGGAAACCGACTTGCATTTTTTTAGCTCATACTTAGCATTATTTCACCTCCCCAGATCAAACAGACGCTAGATGAGATACTCGAGAAGCTGCCCGAGCCCTTCAACATGGTTGAACTGATGGCCAAGGTGGAGCCGGCTGACAGAACGCCGTATGTTGTTGTTGCCTTCCAGGAATGTGAGCGGATGAATACGCTCACCAACGAAATCAGGTAAGTTATAAATGTATCGCACGTTATTTTGGCAGTCTTTGACTACCACACAAATGCACTGATGTGGCATCAGCCCTTCCACAGGATATCTTCCCGCTTAAAGCCTTCCTACTGCACTAGCTTCCCTTTTTACACCAATATATTTTAATTGTGGTCGAAGGAAACAAGTGATTTTCTCTGTCCAGCAGTACCCAACCATCAGTTTCTTTCAAAAAAGGAAAACAAACAAGGTGATACTTTTCAAACAAAACGCGATAAATACGAAGTGTTGCGATTATGCAAGCGGTTCTGCATCTGCTATTGTTTAACGCAGTGGTCCCCAAACCGTCTGTAAACGTGGACCGGTCAACGCTTGACGATTTATACTGCGACCCGGGAATAGCCTCTGATGGTGGTATTGTTTTGTCACCGCTGAAATGCATTTAGCACTTTGAACCATCAGATAAGGCTGCTGCATGTTTAAGATAAAACTGAACAGAAAGTCATTTCGCGGTCCGGTACCAATTATTCCGCGGTGAGGTACCCGTCCGTGGTTGGGAACCACTGACTTGGAACAAATTCGCGTTATTTGTAATACAGTAACTTAAAACGGAATAGTTCCAGGTTTTCACACCTGTTGTTTTGCATCCTATCTTTCAGTGAGGTGGATGTTAGGCTAGTTTGATAATACTTTTTATAACAAAAATTCACAAAAACTTGAGTTCGCTGCACCATCAGAAAATAGCTTTGGAGTTTAGGTTAGAGCAGTTACAGCGTATTTCGTATTTGCTTGCTGGTGTCATTAGAGTAGCGCAGCTTTACACCTTACGTTTTTCGACCAAAAAATCTCCACTTGATTTTACCTAGAAAAACCAAGTGAAAAAAAGCTTGTGCAGTTCATTTTCATGTTGTTCTTCTGTAGGTCCTCCCTGAAGACCTTGGACTTAGGCTTGAAAGGTGAACTGACCATCACAGCGGCTATGGAAGCTCTTGGCAATTCTCTCTTTTTGGATTCGGTGCCCGACTCGTGGACCGCCAAAGCTTATCCGTCCATGGCTGGATTGACTTCATGGTAATTATAGAACGAGAACAGGCTATGTCAAGTAACGTGCTTTTAAAAAATTCTTGATGAAAAGTAAATTTACAGCGATTATACCGTGGTGGCCATTCACATATTCAGGTTTGACCTGAGTTGCGCCTACCCCTACTTTTGTCGATGTGACAGGAAAACAGTGGTAAGGGAAAAAAAAGATGTCACGTCGTGAAGTGGCATGTTTGTCACCGTCGTCACCTTGGCGTTGAGGAAGACACGTTATCTAGTGGTTACGTTTTGAGGCAGCGCCAAAATCCGTTTCTGGAGTGATTGAAGCAGAGATTGACTTCATGATTGGCTATTTTCAAACAAAAAGTAAATCTTGTCCCCGGTGTCCCTCAAACAGCTCGTGACGCCTCTGCCATCATTATGCAATGATCCGCCATCATTATGTAATGATCCACCTCTGTTACCGCTTGCCTCTTTGGGAAATGAGTTTCTCTTCCTGGGAATAATTCACGCAATTTCTATTTACTTGTTACAGTACATTCAGCGCAGGAAAGGTTGATCGTTTGAACTGTCTGACGCACAAAACACCTTTTCACGTTTGTCGCAAAGCTGGTGTGAAATTTACTAAAAAGCAGTCTCGCATTTGATTGGTTTGCAGCAAAATGAGATCAAAAGCAAAGTTATGGAAACGTCGTAATGTTACAACCTAGTCTGTTTTATAAGCAGTTGTCCACCAATCACGTCAGCAGTGTTTCTTGTATTTTTGCTTCGCAGGACTAGGACAATGACAGTAGTTTTTTGTTTTTTTGGAGATAAAGTTATCTTGCGTTCAAACACTGCTCAAAACGAACTTTTTCATTACTTCCCAACCTTCGAAACGTTTTTGTTTGATCAGCATTCTTACATATGACGTAGGCATGTATTTGATATCAAAGAACTATCCAGCTGTGCAATGCAATTAAAGTTTTCCTTTCCAACTTGTTTCGATTCAGGTACGTGGATTTGCTTCTACGTATAAAAGAGCTAGAAAATTGGACGTCTGACTTCCAATTGCCAGCCGCTGTTTGGCTCGGGGGCTTCTTCAATCCACAGAGCTTCCTCACTGCTATCATGCAGGTTGGTTTGGATAATCTATCGCAAATAATTGTTGCACTAAGTGCAGAAACGTCCTGTAACATGCTTGAAAAATAATTAAAAAATACCTAAACATGCTCAGATGATAACATTGTCCGTTGTGCAAGGCCGTCTCTTCCACTAGGCCAACAAGGTGGCCGTCCAGAGCGCAGCCTTCAGCGGGCGTGGAATCTGCTTATCTTGGTTCCATACCCGAATTTTTTCGTGTGACGTATAACGGGGGCGTAAATATTGAAGCTTGCCTAGGGCGCAGAACTGTCTCGGCCTGGCCTGTCGTTGTGAAAGCAAATCTGTTTTATGCACGTGGTGGGTGGTCGAATCCCTCTGGGTTGCAGTAAAATTGTTCAGTACAGCTTATAACCAGATTTCGCACTGAGCACTGACCGATTGTGTCTATTTCTTAGGCGATGGCTCGCAAGAACGAGTGGCCACTGGACAAAATGTGCCTGCAGTGTGACGTCACCAAGAAAAACAAAGAAGACTTCAGCAGCTCACCGAGAGAGGGAGCGTATATTCACAGCCTGTACATGGAAGGTAGATTTCAGCCAGTCGTTTAGAATACTTTTCGGTCTATGAAATGTTGTATTTGTGAGATATAAGCAATGAACAGATCTGTGGAGCGGTGAAGATGAAAGTGTTGTACTATTCTGACGTCATGCGAACTCGCGTGTTGACAAAAGTTCGCGTGGAAGTTTTGTTAGCGAGCAACAACTTGGATTGACTATAAGCAGGTTTACGTAAATGCATATGACGTTCGATCTGATATTTTCTCTTAAACCTTCACGTCTGTTAAATGGAAAGGAAATTTTATGAGCACATAACTGTGCAAAAGTTTAAAAAAGTAACACTTTCAGGCAGGCGGCCTTTTTAATCATCGAATATTAGAGGTAAAAATATTGGCTGTACCGACTTTTTCCTTCCAAAGCTACTGCGAGTATTGAATCGAACAAAGCCACATATTCCAAAAAACTATCTTGAGATCTGCAGTGAATGCTTTGGCGGTCATTAGATAATTGTATTCAGTACTTCAGTGTCCAATGTATAAATAAAGTATATCCGCAACAGAAAAAAAGAACAGCAAAAATAACCTATTTTAGGTGTTTGTTAAAACCAGTTTTGCAGTAGTTGCATCTTCACCGATAACAAAATCGTGTTGTGACTGCACCAACGCTAGCTCATGCAAACATTTTTCTCGGTTAAAATACCAGATGTTTCGTTTCAGAGCTGCGTTGTTGCGGTGACAGTCCTACGTCCAGCTAATGGGGGAGAAAAACGCAGAACCACGCGATTGCCAATATTGAAGGGATTTCGTAAAAAAATTAACAACATTATGCTTTAAAAAACTTGCTTTATTTTTGTTGTCTCTTGCTGATGCGTTGATCTAACTTACAAATACACGATTCTTCCTCTAGTAACAACTGCAACAAACCTAAATACGTAAAAAACAGGAGTTGAAGGAAATTACCTACCGTTCTGCTCAAACATGTCAATGTCAAGAGAAAATACGATATATAATCAGCGAGTGCGAAAAGCTTCAAAATTCAATTTTTTCTATCTGTTCACATTCAAAATAAATCAAATCAGTGATGATAAGATTTTAATCAAAGTTTAAATCAACACAACGAACAAAAGGTTTGAAGTCCTAATCGATTTTTTTGAAGCTAATCCTACAGTGGTAGAAGTTCAGATTCATAAGTTTCTGTTGGTGTGCTTGACAAAGTCTCGTTCTGTCGGACCACGTGACCCGCGCAACAAGCACGTCATCTATCACGCAAGTATTGCATATATCCCGTAGTTAGATATTGAAATTCGGACTAAAGACAACAGTTGTCACTCTGTAAATATTTCTTCGAACGCTCGTCATGTTCTTGTTCACAGGAACCAGCCCTCTCACACTAAATGTAGTTTTTTTAGTCGAGGCTGGGATACAGACTAATAGAAATTGCACGTTATTAGTGTTTCCAACCCGGGTTTTCCCGAACCCGAAACCCGTTTTTTGGCTATTTTCTACTACGCGAAACCCGGGTTTTTTCAACTACCAAACCCGGGTAATTAAAAAAATGGAATTGTTGTTGCATTCAATTGTTAGTAATTCTGATAACACTGAAGCTGCAGGTTGGTGCGTGTAACGGCCAACCTAGTACGTATGAACTTTCTACTACTATCATGAGGCACGCGGCGCGGGTTTTGCTCGTTGACCACCGTAGGTTCGTTGTTGGTCCGTTTATATTTTCGTTCAGTTGACCTATTTTGACGGATCGTGACGTCATTTTGCACATACTGAGTGTCAACGCGAACTTTAGTCTCTTCGCTAACCTCATTAAAATAATAACCACATGAAGTAGTTCTTCAAAGCTATGCCATAGTTTCATAGTTACTAATTAGTTCATTTATAAGCTGTTATATGTTAGTTCAGGGGTCGGCAACCTGCGGCCCGCGAGCCGGACGCGGTCCGCCAAGCAAAATCATCCGACCCGCAGTCTCTTTCAACAAGTTGTATTAACTGTATGGCCCATCTAGTGGTGTTATATTTTACGAATTTGCCCTCCTTGCAACATCTTGTTTGTCATGCTTATGAGATACCGCACTGTGCTATAAATGTACCGTATGTCGCGTTTTGGGCTTTCGTTGTGAAACATGAAAATCAGGAGTTAATCTGATTAAAATTCCATAAATCCCCAAGATTTAACAACAGCAAAGGGAACGGAATTGAAATTAGTACGGCTCGCCATACCTTGTGGAGTTTGTGTTTGGCCCGCGACTTGGGAAAAGTTGCTGGCCCCTGTTTTAGTTCATATGCAAGCTATGATTCATTGTAAAATCGATTCGTTTCTTTTCTGTTTGCAATAACTTTCTACTAAATATTTGGCTTTCCTTTGGATGCGACTTTAAGTAGATTTTTAATCATACATATCCAGTTTAAAGATGTTAGTAATTAAATAAAATTCCAAGCTTAGAGCCACTCTTTTTACAATAAGGCTCAACCAACACCAAAGTGCAATTTGTACTCCGTTATACAAAAAGAGGTGGTTCAAGAACTGGGAGTTTGATCAGCCATTTGAAATCAAAGCACAGAATCCATGTAATCCATGAGAGTGAAGACCACAAAACTATTCCGGCACAGGAAGAGATCCGATCACAAATTTTGATAAAGGAAATAAGTCTTTTTGAGGCTACGTAAAAGAGGCCAAATAACCTTTAATTAATTACAATCAAGCCCACAGTTGAACCAGAGAGGGCTTTTTCAGCGGGACTATGTGTCACAAACTATTTGTCACAAACTCAGAAACAGACTGAATGATGAAAGTTTGCTTTGATTGTCATGCGTCAGTATTATAAACATCATTGAAAAACTGTGCTTAACTTAATTAACAATTCTCTAATAAATTGCGCAGGGCTAACAGTAGTAATTTCACAACGATATTGAGTTTTTATCGCTCAAAATCACATTCATTTCAAAACCCGAAAAAACCCGGGTTTCGTTTCTCAGCTACCCGAAACCCGGGTTTGCCCCGAATTGGAAACACTACACGTTATCATGTGGTGTGCAAATCAGTCCCAGTGGGATTTCAAACTTGCGACAAAAATGCCTGTTTCTATGTTGCATAACGACCCCTAAGATCCCGAATACACGCAGCCATCTCCAATTTTTTACTATCGCCTTTTATATTTCATTGCAAATTCTTTTTTATGCTTGCAGGAGCACGTTGGGATACGCAGACATCTCTGATAGCCGAAGGAATTCTGAAAGATTTGACTCCAACTGTACCTGTTATTTTCATTAAGGTAATGGTAAATCGTCTGTGATCTGCAGTAAGAATTAACGATGCGAATACCCTTCGAACATAACATACTGTGAAGTTCGGAAAAACCAATACTGCCCAAATTTATCTGCAAAACTCGTTGATACTTGTCCTTGTCTCCTAACAAATGCACCTGTCTAGGCTCTTATCCTGGAAATTGACTGTTGTTTGATTCAGTATCCTACAATACAAAGCAGATTGGACTTGTGCGATAGGTTAAGGATGCAGACTTTTACACTGATCGTACTTCACCATAAGCCTTCCTCGATGTTCACGTACAATTTTATTTGCAGACCTTCTTAAATGATTAAATTCCAGATAGAAATCAAGCCGAAGAAGAAATTTTATTGTAAAAGTATTTTTCACGTTTCAGGCCATTCCGGTTGACAAGCAAGACCTGAGAAACATTTATGCATGTCCTGTGTACAAAACCAAGATGCGCGGCCCCACCTTCGTTTGGACGTTCAACCTGAAAACCAAAGAGAAACCGGCAAAGTGGACCATGGGTGGAGTTGCCATCTTGTTGCAAGTGTAAAATTAGTGACAATTTTCTGGTTTAACTGATCATATACAGTATACATACGTGACCACTGTGATGTAATAATTGTTTTCTCAATGTCGTGCCCGAACATCAGTTTTATATTAGAAACTGTAATGCAAAAATAATTTTATTTTTTGTACAAGCAAACCGTTTCAGTGTTTCCCAGAGTATATAGTTCCAGCAATACAGATTTATAAAACGCAGCACTTGCTTTTCTGCCTTCCTGTCGCAAAAACGTGCTTCAAAGTAGAGATATATTATAATGTGTAGCAATTTCACCATCGCCATATTGGTCACGAGCAGGTTTTCAGTTACGGTACTTGTTTCACGGTTATATGAACTGAGAGCATCTTGCGCTTGACCATTGTAGAGCGATATATAAGTAACTGTTTGGTATTTTAGGTATTCGTGTGATGTCGCTTTGAAAATGAAACAAGATCGGATACAATCATCTCTCTTGTACAAGCCACACGTTTGATTAGAGTTGTAGACAGGACGTATCAAACTTCTGCTCAAGGGTTATAGTGCGTCCCATATACCAGGGCTTCTCAAACTATGGGTCGCGGAATGCAATTTTGGGGTCGCGAAACAAATTGGCTTGACAAATCAGATGTAAATGGTTTTGTAAACTAATGCGACGTTTACACGTATTATTAACATTAGATTCCCCATCAAAGGATCGCCTAGAAAAACCTTTTATAAAATGGGGTCGCAGAACAAAAAAGTTTGAAAAGCCCTTCCATAGACTGCACGCACCCTACTGAAGTTGTTCTACAAACGGTGATGTAATGCTAAAAAAAGTAGTGCGGCCACGCAGTAATGCAAGAACTGTGGGAACGTAGTTACAGTGAACAATTTAATGAAAATTATTTAATAGTAATTACACGGTTATGCTAGAATCCTACGCAAGAGATAGCTGGTCGTTTGTCATTCGTGTGTCGTCTGGAGTTACACTCAGAAAAGCGCACAATTTGAAGTCAGGATATTATGAAAAAATGTAGGAACGCCCTCCTTCCCGCTACATCCCTGCCTATAACAACCTACCGAATATTTCTCATACCCAAACCTATAGGTCACTATTTTTTTTGTTTATTTTATAAATGAACTTCTTGCGTTTATTAAGTTCACTTTGATTGCGGTTTAACACACATGTCAGCGATAGCAGTCAAAAAAAGAGTTCTGTATCGATTCCCGATGACCCCTCTTTAATGCTGCTGCGATTCTGTTGTAATATAGTGCGATATGATGAGTTGTGTGTGTGACTAAATGTGCACCTCGCTTTAGATTCATAAACACTGCTAGCGATGGATGCAATCCGAAGTTAAATCCACGACAACGCAGAACTATATGGGACAAATGCACTTACCGCGCATGTAGTGGTACTTCATGACGAAGCTGTATCGTTAGCTACAATGTGGGTGAGCTTCTACTTTGTCGTCAGCTACCCGTCCTACGCAAAACCTCGTGACGTCAATATGGTGGGTTTGGCTACGCATTATGCCGTAGGCCCAATTGACGCACAAACATGCTAACTAGCGTACATCTGTTGGTGAAAAGAGTAGGTTGATTTACAAACGGGTCAGACAGATCATCGTGCTCAAACGAATAAGATATCTCACTCTAAGTCAGCAGAAGAATAAACTCTTAGATGGCGTAGGTAATTTCTTTATAAATCCTACATGTTCAGCAATGGTTGGGGCTGCATTGGTCAGTCAAAGAAAAAATCTTTATCGGCATGAAGATAAGGACGCTTTATGATTTGTAACTAATTCAATCAAAACTTTTAAAGCTCATTTGAAAGTTTGAGACAGGAAAATAAGCTATGTTTGGCTCGTTCCTAGTTAAAGGTTTGGGTAGCTTGCTGATAAACATTACTAGCTTTGGGTGTTTATGTATTTTTCATTTACACAGTCCATATTTATTTAAAAGAACGACTTGAAAAATGCAGTGTTTGGTTTGAGAGCTATCTTCAAAGTATTTGGGACCACGGGAGCACTGACCGATTTTAGAAAAATTTGCAAAGTTGTAGAGCAAATGTCTCACTCAGAAGCGTTTATAAAGCTAACAAGAAGATGCCTCCACTTTATTCATTCGTGCTGATGCCGTGTTTTCATTGTCATAGCGAAGGCAAATTGTGATTGCGGCGTGCTGTCTCTGAAATCCGTTATTGTCGACCTGCACAACAATTCAGAAAGAAACATTTCAAAGAAACGCCTTGACTGAAATCGATGATTTCATAAGTGCTGTCTTGCAATCCACAGAACAAAAACGGAGAAGTGAATATTCGTGCAAGATGGCCTGTGGATGTAAATTAGTTAGCACAACAGTTTGCATATAAATTAATATTTCTTCAAGAAACAATAGCGTTTCCATAAATAATCAAGCTTATCATTTGCACAAGCACTTGAACATATCCTAGGCCGTTGCTACGTTGAGGCAAATGAGGCACTTGCCTCGATAAACCTTCTGAAATGCTGCCTCATGGCGTTTTTGTAACGCTAAATCAAATCATATTTTATTGTGTGGCTGCTTTAGAAAGGGTAGCACTGCAGCTACGCTGTGTTGCAACCACCAGAGATACCAGCACCCTGGATTAAATAACGGCAGGATGTTAGGTCTCCATAAACTACATTTAACAACATTCTCAATCGAGGCCGTAATTAATGTATTCACCTCGATAAAAATTTTACCCTGACTGCGGCCATGATATCAATTACCAAATTCCCTTCGCTACTCACCGAAACAATAGCTGATGATTCCAAGTTTAAAAGTTGCATTGTTGAACCTACTTGTTTCAGCTTGAAAGCTGAAGTTAATAACAATCGTGTGGATAAGTAATTAAACGTTTCCATATGTGTCATGCTTACACTCTAGATTAAAATTTTAAGGACTGCACTTCATCAAAAAGTAGTTTGAGATGATTAGCTAACAGTTACAGAAGGCTATGTGGATAAAGGTATTACAGTTCTGCTTTTTTACAAGAGATAGCCTATAAACCATGCATTCACATCCGCAAGCAAGGAATATAAAGAAAATATTTTTCTTAAGCAAACTTTTACATCTTGAAATATGAATGAGTTTGAAGGGTGCTGTGCAGTAGTGGAGCAATAATCGACAAAGCGACTCTATGGAAAATGTTTTATTTTAGCTTTTGCGTGTTCCAGCAGAATGTGTAGGAAACCAGTTACACAGTTTCTTGTTTTTTCCTCTTTCTTGTTTTACTGTGGGTCATGGAAAAATTGTCCTACAACTATAACAATGTTACGTCATTGCTGTGGACAGAGTGGAGTTTTGAAGTGTCTATCTCTGAATCGGTGGGAACTGTCAAACAGTTGCTAGCCGCTGATCTAATGTGACCTCTCCTGTCTGATTTAATAAAGTAAATGTTTTTATACGTAGCGCGTCTTCTTCTGCTGAAGTGCGTAATTTACGATCATACCTCCTGCCAGAAAAAGAAATTTACCTTCCTGTGCATGATTGAAGCGAAATCCAAAAGTGGAAAATAGTTTAATTATGCCATAGATTGAAACATAAATCTAAGGAACATAGGAAAATGACTCAAGGAGGTCTTTAACCTTCCAACGTGCTATTCTTTGTTATTCGTGGTCATCTGACAAAAGCTGTATCAGGCTTGAAGAGACTGAAAATATCAACATAACCAGCTTGGTTTGTTTATCAGACCACGTAGTAGGTGCAGTTCACAAAATATTAAATGCCCTATGAAAATTTTGTGCTGAGCTTTGAAAGGAGCTTCTTTTTGTGGAAAGGTTGATTCACTACACGTTGACTGGAGAAAACAAGGAAACATGAGTGATGGAACAGTGCTCCCCTCACCGTATGGTGAAATTTACTGGGTGATTTCAGAAATAATCATTGCTTTTCTCACTTTTGCTACATTTTACCTCTTGCTCGCGGTGATCCTTTATTTGCTTAGTCTGAATGAAACACACGGAAGCCTCAGACATTTACTGTTTTTTTGCATAATTGCCATTGCAACGGCTTCGGCCCGCTTGATATCTGACCACACGATGGCGTTCATTGGCTGGCAGAGCGACGATGCATGCAAGGTCATCTCCTCGATCAGTTCCGCTTTCTACACGTGCAGCATCTACTCGGCATATTTGCTGCTTTGGTACCGACAAAAGTCTTTTTACGACAAACCCCTGTTGAAATATCTACTTAGCAAACGTGTAAAGTGGCTGAGCTACGCCACTCTCGTGTTATTTGCGGCTTCGGGCCTTGTGCTTATTGTTTTGGTGCAAATACCAGAGGTCAGCGGGTGGAACTTCCGAGCAACGACCACAGGCTGCAGGGATGTTAATGACACTCAAGATGCTGAGACCTTACCTCTCCTAATTAACCTGGTCGCCACTTTGGCACAGTTTGCACTTTTGGCGCTTTTGCTCTACCCGTTGTTAACAACAAGGAAGAGACAAGAGCTCATGCAGTCGAGACGAATTGTGAAACGCCAAAGAGCAGTATCAAGCGAGAGCCAGGAGGTCTTGGTCAGAGATGCCCTTCATTCTGCCGCAAGCAGCGACAATGAGTCAGTTCGGTTGCAACGTTCTCCATCAACTCGTTTAAGACATTCAGGTCAGTAGCGATATTTTAGGTGTGCTGGTCATCCACAATTTCGTGTAGGTGATCTATGCACACATCACCTTTATATTTATTCAAATATATTTTTGTACTTGAAGTTCTTCAAACGGTCATTGCAATATACAGTAAGGATCTAAGAGAACGAGTCAATGTGTCCAGTGGCTCTTTAAAGCTTCTCAGTCATGTGTGTCAAAACAGTCGTTGTAGTTATAATGTTTCTGTCACTTCACACACAAACGTTCGAATGTAGTTTTTGTTAATGATTGATATCAACATCTTTTTTTTGAAATTTATGTTGTGCGGTCTGATAAAAGAATCGATTGCCGTATTCTGCCCAAAGTCCTATTTAATCTGAATTTACCGTTTTAAGATTGAGGCATAAAAAGCAGGGACTTGTGCGTACTTTTTTAAGCATGCAGTGCAAACTATTTATTCAAATGATAGTACTGACAATGCGTAGTGTTACGTGAAATCGATCTTCCTACATAGGCGTAGCCAGGGAGGGGCCAAAGGGGCCATGGCCTCCCCTAAATTTTTAGAAAATATAGTCATTTTGTGCTTTGAGAGGCGTATTTCTAAACAAAACACTATTATTCGCCTGAAATCAAACATTTTGGCCCCTCCAAAATTTTTGGGCTGGCTACGCCACTGTTTTCCTATTAAAAATTGTGATTTATTTCTTGTTTCTTTCACCTGTTGAGTGAAGTTTCTTGAAAACAGATATGTGCACGTTTGAATCATCGCAAAAAGATGAAAGTAGAGCCCAGTCGGCTGATTCTTCGAAAGCCCATAGCCAACCTAGAGCTTTTATTTTACTCTTATGAAGCTACATTTTCTAATTTTGATTTGGAATTTAACTACTATTGCGTCATCATTATTTTTACTCTACGCATGGACATTCGAGAATAATACAAAACTATCAGTCATAAAGTCTCTCAACTTGACTGCTTTATAATTTTAACACGCGTGATATGATGATATTAGCAGCCAAAATATTTTGCTCACCAGAAGATAAACTTAAGAGAAACATTTTTTATCTTTTCCTATTTGTAGTAACTTTCACAACTTATAATTTTTTCTGACTCTGACACAATTTTCCTCCTTTCGTAACTTTCACACAATTTATACTTTTTTTTCTGAATAACGACATGTAGCACGTGTAGTAACTTTCACAACATAATTTTTTTCTGACTCTGACGTAATTTTCCTCCTTTCAAGGTGGTATGTACATTTGCATCATAACTTTCAGGTTATAACAAATGTAGATGAGAGTAACCTCTTTCGCAAATTTAGGTTTACATTAAGAACGATGTTAATAGAAAACCCAAAGGCTCCCACAAATGAAAAATGTGATAATGCACCAAACGTATTACGCAACACAATAATCATTATTGAGAAGAGTTCCTGAACTTTGTGTATTTTCTTTGTAATCTTGAGGGAAGTCAAGCTTTTACTCGTATTGTAAACAACGTGTAGGCATTTCAAATAATTTGCAATGCAGTTGTTACAATTATTACAACCTGGTCTGTGACCATGCTGTTTGCAAATGTTTGCTGCACCTAATGAGAATGGCAATTACTTCCACTATTATCTACTTATTGGTAGCGATACAGTCAATAGAGTTTTCGTCAGTGATTAGCTAGAATAAATGCTGATCAAAATGAAAGCCTTCCGTTCATCTAAACATACTTTGATCTTATTTTTGCGTACTATATTGCGTTTGAAGCCGTTTTCAGCTGACACGGTTGACAAACGAGTGGCTACTCATTTCCCGGATTATGTGAAATATCAATTTTCAAGAAAACTGTTGACTAGTGATCTTCATTATGTGTTTTGTAGAAAGCGATGCGGAGGAAAGTGGGAGTCAAGCTCCCACATTTGGTTCGGATCACGAGAAAGACGATTGTGGAAGACCATTAACCTCGATGGAAAGGAAGCTTGACGTCCAAAAAAGGTCTGAAAAATAAAAATCGATGTATTTAGTTACTAGAGTTACACGGAAAGTAGAAGTGCTGAATAGCCTGATAATGAAAATAACGGCCAAAGCAATCGATGTGAACGACGTTGTAGACATTTTGGTAACTGCTGCTACCACCATCAGTGCATTTACATAGATACTAGAGCAAAATGAAATTAGTCTTTGAGTTTACAGAGCCATTTTGAAATCAAATACTACAATATCAACCATGATATTTTAGGGCAGAAGAGGGCATGGCAGATATTTGTCAGGCCCGACAATTTGTTTAAAAACTAGTTTAGCAATTTGTTTGCAATGTGTGGCCATATATTCATTTATTTCTTTATGACTCATATCAAGGTCTGTTTTGCATATTGTAGACAACACATGTTGTCGTATGTAGATTTTATAAACTGATACAACATTTCCCAAAAGTGTTATCCACAGCCAAGCTTTGGAGTTTTGGCTGCAGGTAAACAGGGAGTACAGTACTAAGGTTGATATTTTTGTGTGATTTTGGCTTTGCTGCTATGATCAAGTTTATGCAAGCCAGCAGTCATTGTCATAAAGAAACAACAATAAACGGCGCTTGTCGTGAGCGAAACTGTTGATCTCATAGCACAAGGGATATCCAAAGTGAGGCCCGCGGTCTCATCTTACGTGGGCCGGGACTTTGGTTTCAGTTTTTGTTTTGTACGTCCCGCCGAAGCCTGGATTACATTTCTGTGCAGTAGTGCAGCCAGTCCAACTTTTTGGGAGGTGCCAAATATTTTGACTTTAAGCGAGCAAGAGTACTTTTTGGGACACCACATCTAAAAGCGCAAAACTATATGCTAGAAATTTGGGAGTGCACAGTCCCTTTGCCTACCCTGACTACGCTTATGCTTCTGTGTTGGAGCAACGTGGTTTCTCGCTGTTTCAATGTTTCCCTTTGTGTTCTGATGTTTCGAGAGCGACTATGAATACGAACACCATCTCAAAAGAGTGTTTCTGCTTCAAACCCTAAGAAAAGTGCCTTGACTGTCGAAAACTGTTGGCACGCGGGCGCTTTCATGTCATCAAATCGGGCCTTATTTGAAAAAAGTATTTGACACCCTGCCGTAGTATTTCATTCTTCAGATAACGACAAGTGGCACGTGGCGATACCATTCGGGTAGGTCACTTCAGGTTCATTTTATTAGTAGATAAATGTTACGATTAATTGACCGGTAATTCTATATGAAATAGATCGATATGGTGAAAATGTTACAGCAATGTTTGTGACTGTTATTAACAAACCTTTCACTCACGTTTTCTGGGGTCAAGTCAAAATAGTGTCGCATGGCAAACGAATGTGGTTACCGCAACCATGGCGAAATGAATTTACATGTTTTAATATACACTCTTCGCTAATATACGACATCAGCATAAATATCAAAAGTTTGATAAAAGTTTCATCTCGTTTTGACAGCAAAATTTAGAACAGAAAATTGTACGTTTAACCTGACAAGGCAGTTTCGACAATATCAAATATGAGTGAAGGTTATTATCAAGAAAATAGCATCGTTACAAATAAGGAGCATGTCGAACGCCTCGCCGGGCCGGATTAAAGGTACTGTGGGCCTAAGGCTAAAATGCATATAGCACACAGGACAGAACCGTCGCCAGGAAGTTTTCAATAGGGGGACTTTACGTTTCTGCGGGGGGGCTTTGGGTTTGCGTGGGCGGGCTTGACACTCTGAAATTGACAAAAACTCTACTGATTTATAGTGTTTCATGTTTCAATTTGGGGTGGACTGGAGCTTTTTTGGGGGGGGCTAACCCTCAAAAAGCCCCCCCGTGGCGATGGGACTGACACAGGAAAATAAGAAATATTAGTGATATTCTCCGTTTCTCTTGTTAAATGTGATGTTAAATAAGAGTCTTGCAAAAGAATTGAATTTGATAAATTTTACGAGATAATTCAATGGTTACTTGTAAGAAAAACTCAAAAAAAAATAAATCAAAAAAAATTGAGCGCCCAAGTTTTCCAGTGCCTAAGGCTAATAGCCTTAGTAGCGTATGGTTAATCCGCCCCTGACGTCTCTGGTTGTTTCCTCTAAACCTTGTGCAGACAAATCTTATCAATTTAGATTTTTTGAAAGATACACATACATTGACAAAAAGGTAGTTACGAATTTTTTTCGGTGCACACTTGGTTCACTTCTTAACTGCCTGTTGTTGGATTCAGGCCAAGCCAGGATAGCTTGTATGAGAAGCACCAAGCTTCATCGATCGCCAAAACAGCAAAGGATTGGAAGAACACAGTGTGCCACAACGAAACCTGTCGGAGGATAAGGAGAAAATTCGAAACGCTGGAACACCAAAGTGAAAAAGAACGGAAGTCAGAACGTAAAATGTAAACTGCTTTCTTTCATGCAATCAGCAACATAAAAACCTTCGGCAACTGGAATTGAAGTTATCATTGAAATCGTACATCTTACACAAACATGATTTTTCAAAGGATGAAGCTTTTAACCGTTGGTCTCAGTAGTAAAGATTTTCTTAAGTTTCGGGTTGTTGTTAGGTGTGTGTCTTAGTAAGGATGAAAAATATTGCAAAGAATGGAACAAGCAAACCTTTGCAAACGCGGGTATTTACTGTAAATCAACTTTAAGCTGCCAAATATTCGTCCTGCCAAAATTTTAGATCATTCTGAGCCACATAATTTTTATTTCAGGGAAAAGAAGCTGAAGAAACTCATTCAAAAAGTTTTTATCCTCGCTGCTGTGTGCGTTGCATCTGATATTTTCTTCACAGTGGTTCAGTTACGGTTTGTGGCTCAGGAACTTGTCTACTTGGCCTTTTTCGACGTCAATCTCTGCATGAATATTTTTTGTGTAGTTTTGTCTTTCAGTGATTGGAAAAAAATCATTACTTCTCCGCTGATGAGACAAAGGTAAGTACTGAAGTGCTTAGCTTTCGTTTTTGCGAAACGTTCATGCATACAGGTTTGTTATTGATGCTTCTGTTGTAACAGAATTGCAACACGTCGAAGATCCGAAGGAGGAGAAGCAAATGATAGTTTTCCATCAGCAACGCCATTACAGGAAATTCCTTTCCAGCAACACAACCATCAAAGTCCTCGGCTTGCGTCTCCTGGTGTAGTTTCAACAACTTCAACTGGTTTCTCGATTGCTGCTTCACCCATCTTGGAAGATGATACCCTACCTGACAGTACTCTGCTTGCCCCTGTAAATGCAACTTGAAAGAGGTGTTGTTAGAGACAAAGGAGTACCCTGTATGCGAAAGTCTGGTACCAACTATTCGATGTTTTTCTTTTTACATTTTCTTCCATAAATTTTTTTGCTTTACCGCAGTAACTTATCAAGAATTGTGATGGAAGTTTGGTACTGTTGACGCTAATATTCGTTTTGTTAAAATTGAATTGTGCTTTCCTGCTCCATTCAAGAACGGTTGTGTAAGCCAGTGTAGATTCAATAGTCAGTAAACCTTCTGCCTGAAATGGTTCAACTTCAAACATAATGGTCATATTTTTGCCAACTATAGTGTCGGCACTGCCGTAATCTGAACTCTTTTTCTTATAAGTAACGTCGTTTCAAAACAAAATATTGTACAACTCCTGCACATCAGCGGCCCTATCAGTTAAGCAGTATTGTTCATGCAATCACCATCAGAGAGAAAACGTCTGACTTCTTACCTACTATTACAACTGAAAGCATACTGTGATCGAGGTATTGCTTGCAGATAAACAGGGAAAAGTTCGAGAATTTGAACCTTCCAAAACTCGCTTCAGAAACCTGCAGCTGAGCGCAGATTTGCGCTTCTTTTTCCTGCAATTATTTTGTTACGCGACGAGTTTCGCAATAGGCTATAGATGTTTCAATATCTTTTATTACATATTTCAACACACATATTACATCTATATTGCGCAATTTCAGTCGTGCGTTTTCATCACAGATATTTTTTATGCAGATCTGACTGTACTACCCTTTGGAGCTCAGATGTCATCCGAATACTGCGTTTGTCACATAGCTGTTCAGGGCTGAAACGAAATATTTTTGCTTGTGGGTAACACGAAGTTATTGTAGGCTCAAAGGTTCTCGCGCACTTGCAACATTTAAAAGCAATGGAAACTCCACCGAAAACAAGGAGCTATTTGAATGAAATGTGTGTTTTGTTCGTATTTTGATAATATTGGATATTTAATATGTAATTCACAAAGTTTGTAATTCATTGAAAACTCCACTTACTCAGCCCTAAAATAATCATACTCACTAAAACAAATATTTGTTCAGTGTAAAATTATCTTAGAGAGAACACTGATCGCCAGCAATTTGAAAATGATAAACAAAATGTTGACGTTCCCCCATGGAAGAATTTCTGCGGACGCCCATGAATGATCATGCTTTCTCGCTTTCGTTTTTCCTTGCTTTTACTCATTACGAATTGCTTGTTTCTTTTCGTTCTCTTAATATTAGTTGCAAAGTAAACAGAATCAACCCTCTTCTTGTTATTATTTCATCAGAGTTACCTGCAATAACAAATGTTATGCACAAATTACTATGTGTGTTGCAGACTATTTCAAATGACAATTAAAAACTATAAGGATCCCCATTTCATGAGCACCGATCTAAACCGCAACCAAGTTGACTACGCTCACTTGCTGCAACATGCAAATTAAATAGCGCTACTGCACTATGCTGGCTACTGCCACCAGTAATTGTGATGTAACAAACGTAACATATGGGGCGCCATTCGTAAAAATATTATATCTGACAGATTTAGCACAAAAACCATGGGGCGCCGTTCGTAAAAATATTATATCTGACAGATTTTGCACAAAAACTGCTATCTCTGCGCGCATTCAGCTATCTCAGCGCATATTTAGCCGTCTCTGCTCAGAGATAGCTATCTCTGTGCACATTTAGCTATCTCTGCACGCATTTAGATATCTCTGGGCAGACATAGCTATCACTGCGCGCATTTAGCTATCTCTGAGAAGAGATAGCTGTCTCTGCGCGCATTTATCTATCTCTGCGCAGAAATAGCTATCTCTGCACGTTTTTAGCTATCTCTGCGCGCATTTAGCTATCTCTGCGCAGAGATAGCTAAATGCATGCAGAGATAGCTAAAAGTGCGGAGAGATAGCTGAATGCGCGCAGAGATAGCTATCTCTGCGCAGAGATAGCTAAATACGCGCAGAGATAGCTAAGTATGCGCAGAGATAGCTAAATACGCGCAGAGATAGCTAAATACGCGCAGAGATAGCTAAATACGTGCAGTGATAGCTAAATGCGCGCAGAGATAGCTAAATATGCGCAGAGACAGCTATCTCTGCGCAGAGATAGCTAAATGCGCGCAGAGATATCTATCTCTGCACAGAGATAGCTAAATGCGCGCAGAGATAGCTAAATACGTGCAGAGATAGCTAAATATGCGCAGAGATAGCTAAATACACACAGAGATAGTTAAATGCGTGCAGAGATAGCTAAATATGCGCAGAGATAGCTAAATGCGCGCAGAGATAGCTAAATACGTGCAGAGATAGCTAAATATGCACAGAGATAGTTAAATGCGCGCAGAGATAGCTAAATATGCGCAGAGATAGCTAAATGCGCGCAGAAATAGCTAAATACGCGCAGAGATAGCTAAGTATGTGCAGAGATAGCTAAATACACGCAGAGATAGCCTAATGCGCGCAGGGATAGCTAAATATGCACAGAGACAGCTATCTCTGCACAGAGATAGCTAAATGCGCGCAGAGATAGTTATTTCTGCGCAGAGATAGATAAATACGCACAGAGATAGCTAAATATACGCATAGATAGCTAAATATGTGCAGAGATAGCTAAATGCGCGCAGAGATAGCTAAATGCGCGCAGAGATAGCTAAATATGACAGAGATAGCAGTTTTTGTGCTAAATCTGTCAGATATAACATTTTTACGAATGGCGCCCCATATTGTTTCCTCGTAAATGTACGTATGTGGAAGTGATTGATATACGCATTAAGCCCGGTCTACACTACAGTGACATAAAGTCTGTACATACCAACACATGATGATTGCAGCGGGCCTAACACTTCTGGCTAAAAGCTATACTCTGCATGGTGCTTTTTGATTACCAGGATTTGTGGACTACTGTTGCGATCGGAAATCCCGAGCAGCATATGCGCAAAGCTTCGCACTGTGGCAGCAAGCAACAATAGAGTTCACATGCCATGATCACTCTGTTATTGCTTGTTCGCGCTACATATATGTATGGTGTTGTTCTTCACGCACATCCCGTTCGTGGTGAATCACACAATCAACGCAACACCACTGGAGAGGTTGCAACACTACCCACTGCGAAGTGGATGCATATAAAATACTCTTTGGGTTGTTGCACCATGTAGTATGAATATGTCACAACAATATTTTGGTGAAATTAACTGGGGATTTTCGTTTTCAATGCAATTTTTTGAAGCAGTACAGCTTTTATAACCGAAATTTTTAAGTTTGCAGCTTGATTATGACCACTAACTAGCATGCAACCCAGCATGCAGGCACATGTACATATGCAAAATCTGACTTTCCTTATGTCCAATGCACACACCTTGATGCATTTAAAGCAGTTCTTATATGTTGTTCAAATGTTTAAACACGATTTTCTTTCTGTATTTCAACCATCTCTTTTCAATTAACATGCATAAATAATATTGATTTTGAGTGACCTTAACCTTTTATAACGCACGATATTATAGATTGATCTCAATTCAGCAGCACAAACGTTTGACCTTCCTGTGGACACAAGGAGAAGTTTTAGTATAAATGCCAATTTAAAACAAGAAAGTACTAAAAACTTTCAGTGACTGAAACACCAGGTCTACATTTGATCCCAGTTTATTTCTAGGGCAACTAATTGCATATTTTTACACATATGCTGGAAAATGCTCACTTCTTTTAATACCACAAATTACAAATGCATAATGACTTCATGAAAAAACACTCAGTCTGGTTGTGATGAGGTTGTTATTCAGTAAATTCAGAACCATGTTCCTAAACAATCAAATACTTTTCAAATGGTATAGTTACTTGAAGTAACTACATGAAACTCAATGAATTTCAAAATCCACACAGCTCTCAACCTAATGAAATTTCTCAACTAATTTTTTAATATTGTTCATTAAAATGTGGTGAACTTTGTTATTCAATCTTTAAAGGAACTTGCTGTGCTTCACACATTTCAAAGATGTATTTGTATGTGACTAACATAATACATACAATCTCAAAGCCTTCAGCTGATGTTCTCATGGATCCACAGTTTGGGTCATAACTCCCTTCATATGACATTTATTACGCAAACTGAACAAAATGGCATAATGAAATGTTTGTGACCTTTTGTAATTTAACAAAAGCAAGCTTTTGCACTTCAAAAATGTGTTTTGTTCATCTTCAGTGACAATCTGTATCCAAAAAGCACCATGCTGCAGATCATTAACAATGGACAGAATACCAGTATACCAAACTGATAAAGCAAAGTGGTTTTGAAACACTTTCAGCATTGCACAAAATTTGCCTAAGGATGAAACTTCTATAATTTAAAAAGTTAGTTTAATTGTGCTCAGAAAAATTGATAAACACAAAGCAAGTTTCAATCAACATTACCTGTTGTAAACCTTCGAAAAGCTTATACATTGCTTAATACCTACAATACAATGCTAATTTTGCGGTCTGATACAACGCTGACTGGACTTTAAATTTATTCTCATGCTTCACAACACTTGACATGTCCTAAAAATGTATTTCTGTTTTTTTATTTGTTATTAGATAAACATTAAATTCAAAATTGAATTTAAACAATCAAGAATCGTTAGCTTCAACATAATGTACCCAGACGATAGTACTTTCTAAAGCAAAGCTAGATCTTAACTGTTACTGCAATCGATTTTAAGCAATAACATGCAAGAATTGTAGCTGCAAACGAAAGTCATCAAAAGGGCACTATTCCATGCAAACATGCTAATTTATAAAAGTTGAGGTCACATTGTCAACAGTATATTGAACACTATATTGTGTTTGTAAACATCCAGATTTTTGAAATAATTATACCATCTTTGCACTTCATAAATTCATACTTGAATTTTTTCTTTTTGTTGCACCAGATTTTCAAAGCTAAATTGCACATATCAGAACACAGCAATTCTGCTACATTTGATGGCTTAGCTAAGTCTAAGCCAGTATAATGAATTGCATACCTTATGTTTTCTTAATGAATGATTATAATCATAAGAGTGGTGCTTAACGACAGTACCAAAAAAGTTTAAACTAAAATGTGTATTGTTACATAACGGTAACAGAAATGCATCTCTTCCAAGTGGCCATTCAACAAAAATAAGGTAAGTGTACTAAAACACCAGAAAGTCCTACAGAAACTGAATTACGCTTGTCACGGATGGTGAAACTGTGTGTGAAGGCTTAAAAATGGTACAATTTTTGGTGAGTTTGTTTGACCAGAAAAGCAGCTATACAAACTATCAATGATTTATCTGCTTGTGGTGCAGACAAGCATGTAAATCATTTGCAATTTTTTGTTTATGCAGGCAAAGCAAGTTATCATTGCAATAGGCTTTCCACCAGCAAAAGTAGTGTAGATTTTTGATTTGAGATTAAAATATATGCCAAGTTTAAAAGAACTACTACTAACAGAAGCTGTTATAGAGATTTTTCTTGCACATTTCATCCAAATGTCAAACCAGACTGACATTGTAAACTCAACAGTATGTTAAAAAAAGAAGTGATGTTTTCCCTTTGAATTTTTGAATACCATCTTATTAGGACAAGCTTCAATTGAACTGTAGATGTTTGTTGGTGAAATGGAGAACTGCACTTCTTAAGAACAATGTCTCAAAATAATAAACAAGTAGTTTCATAAGCATGTCGCCGTTAATTGGTGGAAAACAATTTCATGTCATTTAATTCAAGAAAACAACTGACACTTGACAGTATTATACATAACATAGATGCAACATACTCAAAGAATCAATCCAACAAATATTTGGGAAATGATTCCTTGAACCACTATTAAAAGCATATTCAATTTCAATAGACCTCAATTAAATGAACATAGAGTAACTTCGGTTTAACAGGCAAAATGTGCAGTAACCGACTAAAAATTAACAAAGTTTTATCAATTCTACAACACAAGGCTATTTGGGAATGAAATGAATGACAAAGATGGTTATTATCAAACATTTTAAGCAAGATGTTCAGAAAAACAGCTGAAGAGGAACTTTTGCCCGCCTGTTCCAATTCAAGCCGGGAATCGCACTATCATGATTCCCAGGGAGAGAACTAATCTTTAGCCAAATTGCGAACGCCTTACCGACTGGACTAAAGAAGC
>Ga0210059_1004264_pt1 | contig 23035 bp, 16 predicted proteins | sample Ectturendosymbi2_FD_188042 | JGI IMG/M metagenome (GOLD analysis project Ga0210059, IMG submission 188042) | Ecteinascidia turbinata endosymbiont from Florida, USA - Sample 2 (SPAdes) (version 2) | ecosystem: Host-associated > Tunicates > Ascidians > Unclassified | place: Key West, Florida...
CTCAGTTTTGTTGTTGCCCATCTTTAAATCCAGATAAGTCAGTATAGCACAAAGTTTTAGACAGAGTGGGGGTTAGCTGACACAATTACACAATTACCACACTAGAAACAAAACCCTACAAACCTTGTGCTTCTGTATTTTCGTATGAGGCAAGCCTTATTCAAATAGAATGGGGATCATTTAGGCAATCTTTCCTGAGACATTCAGGTCACGTGGCCGAACCAAAGTAGCTGGGATCTTTTTATTCGGAGAAGTGGCGCAACATTCAGGGTTTTACGCGTTTCACAGCTGAGCACTTCGTCGTGAATTTTTACGCCGTTCATAACCCCTCTCTGCCGCTTGTACTTCCCATAGCACTCTTTCAGTTATAAACCAAGATTTATTACCACATGTGCGGATCGGAACAAAAAGCAATTTTGAAACTGACAACCTTGCGGTGATGGAATGTTCCCGTTTTGTGACTACGAAGCGATAAAGCTTACATAATAGCGTGTTTGCTATACCAATCCGTGCATAACTGTCCTTGGTTCCACCTTTCATCAATCACGAATACAGCTACAAGGCCATTGAATTTCTCGGCCTGCTTGCCAATCATTTTACCCTTGTTCTTTTATTCTTTGTTTATAGTCGCTTTTCTCTATAACGCTTATTGGTATAGGCGGGTTTGGCTAGCTCAATAGGTCATTAGAGCACTAAATATTTCACGTTTTTTCGCAGGTTCACGTATTATACTGTCCAGTTTAAGATAACAGAACACGATTTTGCTCAAAATGTATATCGCGCCTCGATCTTTTTCTTGGTGCAAAATGAGAAGCCTCAAATAAAAATCTCAACTGTGGATTCCTGATGAATCGAAGTTAAATATTTTCAGTGCTGATTTCTCGTTTCGTTCAAACACCAAACTCCCGCCGCGTTTGCCTTGAAAGTGATCGCTAGATGTGTTTCTTGTTCCTGTTTATCCTGAGGAAGTTTTCCAGTTCAACTAATCTTCGTCAATGGGAAAGTTTCTATCAGAAGTGTACATCTACTCTGTTGGTTTTCTTTTCAATAAACCTCCGGTAGTTGCTTCGTAATGATATCGCTTTTTGCCTTCATAGTGTGATTCATTATGATAACCAACTACGCGTAAGGAAACCTTTTCTAAATAGCACTTCCAGCATTAAAAATGACTGACAAAAATGGAATAAAGTGTTAAACAACTAAGCAAAACCTAAACCACGGATAGTTTCTCCCACTCTGAGTGCTATATGTCACAGGACTATAAGCTGACCCAGTCTATCTTATATACAACAAAATACGATCATAAACCCATAGAAGAGACATGCTAGCTTTTTTAATGTTTATTTCGTTTCAATACAAAGCGTTTCCCCGATCGAAACCTCAAGCAAGGAAGTAAAATTACGAACTAACTAGGTCTTGGTAATAGCCGGTGTAGAGCCAAAATCCAAACCTGCCGGAAATCTGTGGATAATTTCACTTTTGGTGAAAAAAAAACACTTTCAAAGGATTGGTTTTTCTGCAGCAGTAAAATCAATTATAGGTCCTTAAATCTTCATACTAATTGCTTACAGTTTTCATAGCTAGTGGTTCTTGTGAAATTAAAATATCAAGTCAAGTTCTTTTGTATTTTTAAACTTTTTTGTGGAAGGTTTGCAATTTTACAAGACAAATTCAATTAACACAGCACTACATGTAGACATCGGATAATTTACATCTTTACCATTACCTTGCAAAAACGTTTCGCCCATTAATAAATCTAAGCAAATTGAATGCATTTATTGAAACATCTATTTTAATCGTGACGAAAAACGAGTCTTGCATAAATGTAAAATAAGCGGGAATTCTACAGCAAACAGCTGCTGCCTACTGAAGCTACCAGTGATTAACCGGAACTGACGTATCGTTCTTACGTGTTTGCAACAGTGCGCAGGCTAAAAAAATTGGAAGTGACGTGACAAGGCTTGCTAAGGTCGTTAAATATAGCCTACCTGGTTTGTTATTTAAATGCGTTGGAGCACGCCTTTTTACAAGCAGTGTGCCTTGATGCCACAGTTTTGTTTTTGTATAACATATTGCTGCAGTTGGCGTTAGGCAGAGTATTTTATTTATGGGTTTTTTTTTGTGCAGATAAAAGTTTTTCCAGCGCAGAACAAAATTATGCGTAGTTTTCAAAGCGTACGATCCAACAGCGGCTTGCATCAGGTTGAAAAAATACAAGCATTCTCATCTGTTTCAAATAATACGGAAAATGTCTTTGCAAATACAGTAAATGGAAATTGGAACAAAAAGTGTACATGAACGAGATTTTTAGTAACTTCTTTTTTGTTCTGTGTAGCCTACTCCAAACAGTAAATGTTTTGTTTGTGTATTCTAGGAGCAACCAGTCAATTTTTTGTGTACTCCTTTTATTTTGTGCAAAAGCAACAGCATTTTAAATTTTGTGTGCTCTAGGAATCAGAAAGTGCTCAGGAAATCTGTTGTATCAGAAATATAATTCAAACTAATAAATAATGCGAAAAGAAAGTTTTTCAATGAAAACCATAAAGTGATTGAACGTATTACACTAGTTGGAATACAGATGAGCTTTTGTTTGAATAAATGCTCTGTAGCTCATGGCCATCGGCGCCCGCAGAAAATTTTCGAGTGGGAACGTCGAGATTTTCCTTATCGTTCTGCCCCGTTCTCCGGCATCCATTGACCAATGTGCCAAAGTGAATAGCTTAACCAAACTACGCTTATGCAAGCTTTATTTCACACAGTATAAAATCACGTGACTTGTTGGAATACGTCTATGCAGGCTTGTGGGAATACGTCCTAATTGATAACGCTTTGGTCTGACTTCTGAGTGAGTACCCAGACGTCTGGAGCTCTTGACGAGTTCCCATGCGTTTGCAGTTCTTACTTCGAAGCGACGCTGACAAGTCTTGCTAGATAAAATAAAATCACAATTTGCAGTTTAGTTAAAGACAACGCTTCTTTGAAATGAACTGCTCTGCTTTGAACATCTGCAGATAGCCAATCGTGTAAATTATCGTAATATACGTGATTATTGCTGCCAGCGAAGGGCGCTTTGGTGACTGTTGACATAACACGGGGGATTTTCTTTATGGTTTGGAAAGGGTAAAGTGTTTTGTGACTGTACATTTTCATTGCATAAAAAAAATACCATTCACTTACTCTAAGCCACAAACTGACACTTCTTATGTCACAAATCTCTCAAAGACATTTCCCCAAGAATAGGTTATCACAACAAGGAATGACTCAGACTAGCCTACACGTACCCGCAATACGATCGCGAGCTACTGGCGCCAGACATCGACATAAGGAGAATCTGCAAATCAAACCTTTTCAAGTCGTAGCAGTGGCCTTCAACGAAGGGTGGCACGCGTGGGCCACGACCAGAAAAGCTGATGCGATTCGTTTTCGATTTGGTTTTGATTTACTTTTTTGCAAAATGAAAGTGTTTCCGAAACGAAAATAAAATAGCTTTTGAAACGAAAACGTTTTCCTCCATAAACCATTTGCGAAGCAAAAGTGTTTTTGAAACTAAAATAAAAATGTTATTAAAAGGAAAAGGTTTTTATTCATAAACCATTTGCGAAGCGAAAGTGTTTTTGAAACCAAAGTAAAATCGTTTTTGAAACGAAAATCTTTTTATTTATGAACCATTTGCAAAACGAAAGTGTTTTTGAAACGAAGGTAAAATTGTTTCTAAAACGAATATGTTTTTATTTGTCAACCACTTGCGCAGGGAAAGTGTTTTCGAAATGAAAGTAAAATGATTTTGAAACGAAAAGATTTTACTTTGCAATTACACTTGAAAAAAAATTTTATTTTGTTTGTTATAATTTTTGAATGCCAGAAAGAAAAAAATTTTAGGGTGACACCCACCATAGTTCAGTCAATGAATGCCAGAAAGAAAAAAATTTTAAATGCCAGAAAGAAAAAAATTTTAGGGTGACACCCACCATAGTTCACCCACCATAGTTTGACATCCACCATAGTTTGAATGCCAGAAAGAAAAAAATTTTAGGGTGACACCCACCATAGTTCAGGGCCACCATAGTTCAGTCAATCCAACATAAAAGTAGGAAGGGGCCAAACCGACTAAAAAGCACTGAAACGGGGGCCAAAGTTGGATAATGCAATCCGTGTTTAATTCTTTTCATATTTTTGCATTAGGCAAAGAAAAGAGTCGTTTAATTTTTGCACTCTCCAATCCAATTTATTTTTTCGTTCGTGCTATCTGCTTTATATTTTTCGCCACGATTAAAATAGAGGTTTCAATAAATGCATTTAATTTGCTTAGATTTATTAATGGGCGAAACGTTTTTGCAAGATAATGGTAAAGATGTAAATTATCCGATGTCTGCATGTAGTGCTGTGTTAATTGAATTTGTCTTGTAAAATTGCAAACCTTCCACAAAAAAGTTTAAAAATACAAAAGAATTTGACTTGATATTTTAATTTCACAAGAACCACTAGCTATGAAAACTGTAAGCAATTAGTATGAAGATTTAAGGACCTATAATTGCTTTTACTGCTGCAGAAAAACCAATCCTTTGAAAGCGTTGGGTTTTTTCACCAAAAGTGAAATTATCCGCAGCTTTCCGGCAGGTTTGGATTTTGGCTCCACACCGGCTATTACCAAGACCTAGTAAGTTCGTAATTTTGCTTCCTTGCTTGAGGTTCCGTGGGGGAATCACGTGTGTTGCTGCCCATTGCATTGTGTTGTTGTCTCTACGTTTTCTGCAATTGCGCGTGCCAATCATGCAAACATGGCCTGGCGCAACAAAACGTGGCTGCTGTTCAGTGCCAGGAATCACGAATAAAATCAATCCATAACTCCATTCAAGAAAAATTGAAATTAAGCACTAACTAAAGCTATAGTATTCAACAACAGAATCTAAGTCAAACCATGAACAACATTTGGCCTTTTCATTTTTATACGTTATTACCGGAAGACTTGTAAAGCAATAGTAATTCATGAACTCTGTAATGCTTGCTTGCTAATAACTAGATGGGGTTTGTTGATTTGTTTGGGTGGCTGCAATAATCTAATCTCAACAACAACATTGCATTATTCGTTGAAATTCAATAAGATTAAACCACCTTTCGACAAATGTTCATGAATTGCAACAGCATAACTGAAATCCTTTAATAAAGTTAAAATTATTTTACTGCAAAATTAATTTCAAAGTTTGGATGTTCGGGAATGAAACCAAAACGTACCTTTTGTGCAGAATAAAGCAGAATAAAGTTCATTTGCATAACATATTTCAGACGTTCTTCACAAATTTATATTGATAGCAGCGAATACAACAAAGCTTTTATTTGGAGGAATTCAAAATAAAATGAATAATAGCGAAGCATCAAATGCAAAGATTTGAACATGATAACGTTAATCAGTTGAAATTATACCAACAAACTTAATTTTTGTAAGCCATTGTCAAAAACATATATCGCTGTGAGCCAGTTAACGCAATGTGGAAAACAAATACTGAAATGCGTCGGATATCCTTTTCTCACACAGAAGCAGATAACCTTTCATCAAAATTGTTCTATTGAACGTTTTACTAACTATTAATTATCATTTACCTTTTCAGATATTTTGTCTTTTTTAATACGAGAGATGGATGGCTTATCGCATTCTAGGAACGAATTGGACGAAAAATTCTGCAAAGATTTTTGGGAAAAGGATTGTGGTTCCTACGGCGAAAATCTTATCGAGCGCATAAACGAACAAGCTCCGCAAAATAAGTTTTTGATCAGAAAGGAGTTACGAAATACAACCACCAGGTATTATTGCATTGCTGTTGATAAAACGCCTGACAAATTACCTTCTGACGTAATTAACGACGACTGGACATTATGCAAAGTGGGAATCACTAGAAGTGGACGAGAGAAGTCAAGTTTTCGGGTGAATCAAGTTAAGAAGCAGATTGGATCTCAAGGTTTCAATCCGTCTACTACATTTGTTCTACTAAAATCTGCCGTGGACGTCACAGAAGATAGAGAGCTGGAAAAGAAAATTCGCTCAAAAGTTGGATTAAACGTTGCATCAGAGAGTGCTAAGGATCTGAATCTACCCTTTCCTACTGAATGGGTTCTAACCCCAACAAAATTTTTTAAGAATCTCAACCAACAAGTTGAAAATAAAGGATATAATGCTAGCTCAACACTTTTGCACAATTGTAACTTTAAAACATTTTTCCTAACTAACTTTTGCAACGTACCAAAGTTTTGGGAAAGCATTGGTGAAAACAAAGTAAGAAAGCGTGACCCTAAACCTGGCCCTGTACAAAAGATTGAGAAAAATACATGGGAGCATGAAGTGAGAGAATATGATACAAAAGTGAAAAGACAAAGTGAAACTTCTTGCTATTTTTTATTGTGTGTATTTCTTATGTGTATCATATTCTACAGTGCTTTGCGGTAATTTATGACTGAAATGCTGTATTGGTCCACACCTGGGATCCCACGAACAAAAAAAGAACCAATTGAGCAGTGACACGTGATTTGGAACCAATGTGAAAAGTAAAATTATAGGTGGAGATATAACCATAAAAACAGTTTTTATTGTTAAATTTGTGAGGCTTAGACATTTTACTGTGAAGAATATTTTTAGCAATGAATTGAAAATAATTGGGAAGTCATTAATGAGGGTTAGAAGTACGTTGGCGACCCGTGACAATGTACGTGGTCAATTCCATTCATCTGAAAATGCTGTCAGCTTGTTTGCTTTTGACGTTAGTTATCACAACACATCTTTAAATTTAGGATGTTTTGATTTGAGGATCTCCAAAGAACACTCCATCATGCACAACAATAAAAATATGTTTTCTCACAGAAAGAATGTTACACAGATCACATTAAGTGCAGATGTCTTTCCTGAAATTTTAACGTTAGTATTTCAATGTGAATCCACAAAAAATCAGGCTTGGTCCCTCAATGTGGCGTCATGAGAATTGGAAAAACGCACGTGGTAAATTTGAGAAAAGTTCAAAACATGCCGAGGATGATAGCCTATTACTGAAACAAATCATGAATAATACATGGTTCAGATGGCCGTGAAACAGAGCTAAGGTCGCGTGTTTGAGACCCCTGGTTCAATTGAGCGTTGGGACATTGATTAAAAATGTTTGAAGCCTCTATTCAAATATTATCAGGACTGAATTTTGTGAATAAGCGCATGTGTATCACATAGTTCGTGCCTGCAAAGTGGTGTATACCTGTTTTTAAATTTTTTTCGACAAAGGATGACAAGGACAATCAGAAACAAGCGAGAAAGTCAAAATCGCTTTCATGTGCCGCAAATCAGTTCAGAGGCACCTTTGCGCTGTGTTCAACTGCAGTAAAGATTATTTTCAAACCAACTGCATGATCAAATTTTGCCTGAAAACTGTGAAAAGGTTTACATCAGTGGTTCCGAAACTGGGCGTAAATTACCCCTCGGGGGTAATATGCGATTCTTTTGGGGGTAATGCGGTACCAAAACCACAATGTTGTTCTATATTATGAGAGATCACTGCGAAATACTGAGGTAATTAAGACATAATCGCTACCTTCATTTGGGTAACGGTTCGAACATGTTTGGGAAGCACTGGTTTATATGCTCTATTATTTTATGGCCAAACAAAGTCTTCAGCAAAGTTTATTGCATTTTAGAAAATTCCCAAAAGTGCAATTTGTCCGTTAGCACAAGATTTCATAGTTGACAGCTGATGGTGTCTTGAGTAGAACCAATATATATGCAATTCTTCAGCGATGCGCAACTCAATGGAGCTTTTCGCTCCGCTCTAACGTCTGATGCATTTTACATCTCTTCATTGCTTACCCATTTTGAAACCCTTCTGCATGATGTTAATGAGAGATTGCTGTAGGGTCTGCCAAGAGCTTTCATTGTTTTTTTTCTTACAATATTGGTGATTTCCAATCACCATGTTGCTTGTATCTACTGGCACTTTACCTGTGTCTTATGCATAAGGAAATACTACATCGCTGTTACTTGCACATTACTTTCAACACCCTTTGATACGCATTGTAAATTTAAGATAAACAAACAAATACGGAAACTGTTTTAAAACGAGCCAACTCTATGTATTCGAATTGCCAAAACCTACTAACTGCAGAAGATGTTTCCAAACACAATATGAAACTGAAGAACAATTTGCTTAGGTTTTTTCTCAAGTTGCGGTCGTATCTTCCGTGATATCATTGTCATTAACGTGGAAGATGACGTGACCTGTACATTATTGAGCCTTGAATACCTATGCTTTCTAACAACAAACATGCTCAGCCTTCGTTTTGATTGTAGCGCACGTTGTGTTAGTAAAAGTTGTTTTCATTTCTGCTCTGTGCATGTGCAACAGTTATTATATTGGAGAAGTTGTGTAGTCGGTGGTCCACGGACCCTCTGACTGTTTATCAATTGGGCAACATGTTTGAAAGGGTTGAGAACCCTTGGCTTAGACGAAGGGATGCCGACAACATCCTGGGAATATTGTTTAGCTTCCTCTACCAGTTCGTGTTTTTCCTGTGAGTGAGTGATATTCCAGTTTCCAATCACCAGCTATGGCAAGATTGCACTTAGTCGTGGCTTTCCAATTTCTTAGAGTAGAAGCATTTTTATCATTTGCTTTGTTTTTATTTTTGCTTACATGCCTTTGTTTGTTGCTATGTTTTTACTTCTGGTTATATTTGTTTATGTTTATAAAAATAACAGTAATGATTTCTTAGCGTTTACGTTGCTCAATTTGTAACTCTCCTTGATTTGCAAGCAACGTAGGTTAAAAGCCTAGAAGCATATACTCATAGAAGTGAAATAACAAACAGTTTCCTAGTCAGAAACGTTTCGGAACAAGAAAAATGACCTTGAAGATTATTAGGCCAGGAATCTGAAGTAAACTTTAAGCCAGCTTCGTGATTTAGTTTTCATGAAAACAAGAGCCGCTTATCTGCCTCAAAATTGCTTCAGTAACTTCACATTGTGCACAACATGGTAGGTTACATGAAAATTTCCAAGTCGCAATATTTTCTAACACATAATGACGAAAGAGAGCGTATTAAGACAGTGATTCCCAACCTTTTTCAGCCCACTTTTACTGAAAATTTTATTTGGGGCCCTCTTTGAGATCGGCAAATTCTTTCGGCCATATAACATTGAAAAACCTAAAATATAAGAAAAAACGCAAGCAATAGATTATTGTTAATTGGACATTTGAGCTTGCTTCTTCGATATGATCAGATCAAGGCGAGATTTGATAGGAGACAAGCTCACACACAACGCAGCATTCAGAATGTCAGTTTGTAGATTTTTGAGCCTTCGATTTTGTTACAGTTACAGTTGAGAAGCCGGACTCACACAGGTAAGTGATGGTAAAAAGCAATAGAATTTTTTTGATGGCACGCTCGGACAATGAAGGGCATTCCTTGTAAGATCTTCTTTTGTTTGAGACTGCTGCCTTTAGAGAGCTCAATGAGTTTAGCCTTAAGCTCGCCGGACAGAGCCACTTCCTCTGCTGCAGAATTGGCAACGAAAGTATTCAAAATCCAAAGGTTTCCAGGACGTGGATCTTCTGGAATGTAGCAATCAAACTTATGCAACAATTGAGTAAGATGCTCAACTAGTGGTTCAGAAATGTGCACAAGAGGAGTGGATTAGAATTCTTCACTGAGCAGTGGAAATACTGTATATTGAGTCGTTTATTATTCCCCATTTTTTCCAGAGACCAAAGTTTCCTTAAACTTCTCATTTTTATCAGCAACTAAACACAGTGAGCTTTTCCTACCTTGCATTGACATGTTGAGTTGATTTAACTGGTCAAACACATCTGAAAGGTAGGCCAGTTTAGCACAAAAGCAGAGCAATGTTCAGCAAGAGTTAAACACTGGTCCTGAACAAACATGTAAACTTGACGTCTCAATTCGAAGATACGATTAAGAACGCGCTCTTTTAAGAGCCAACTAACCTCACAGTGGTACAGGAGATACACGTGATCTGAATTGAGCCTGTCACACATGTCAGAAAAACAGCTTGAATGCGGTGCATTTTTCTTCATATAGTTCACAGTCATTACGGCTACAGACATAACAGTCATTACGGCTACAGACATAACGTCATGGACATGTGGTGATATCTGCCTTGCAGCGAGGTTTTCTCTATGCAAGAAGCATTGAGTCCACTTGGCTTGTCTTGCTCTTTCGAGAACTTGTTTAGCTACACCATGCTGGATTCCAGTCATTGATGCAGCTCCATCTGTGCAAACACTTGCACATTTCTTCCAATCAATGCGTTTACTACCAAAATGGGTGTCAAGGCATCAAATTACCTCAGCGGTTGTTGCTCTTATGGGAAGTTCTTAAAAAAAGTAAGTCGTCATGAATCTTGTCGTCAGCACAGATTCTTACAAATACTAGCAGTAAAGCTACATTGGTAAAGTCAGTAGATTCATCCAACTGTATGGAATAGTAAGGAATGGATTTGATTTTTCCAAACAGCTGACATTCGGTCTCATCACCCATTTTAATTTTATTCTCCTCGTAATCGTGTTATTGGATAGTGATTCTAATTCGAGTTTTGGAGCAGCTGCTTCTCCAATAACTTCCCGGCACAAATCGATAGCACTGGGAACAGGGACGAATAAGTTCCTCCGCAATAGTGAATGCTTTCTTGCTACAAGCAACACGACCGGCAGGCACCATATACTGTAGCTACAGCTTTCATTGCTGACTTTGATTGAGTAGCATATGAAATCATGACTTGCTGCTGTGTTTGTTTGCAGACCATCTCTCTTCCTCTCAAAATATTCTTTCGGCTTCATTACACTTCGCGGGTGATGAGCATTCTGCTTCTCCAGCTCCGATGTTCTCAGCGACTCGTTCGACAATATTTTTGCATACTCAACACCAGTGATGTAGTCGAGATGTTATTCTAAAGGGATGTAGTGCTAACAAAAAAGGTGTGGCAACCCACCAAAAAAATTAGCCATTTTGAAACAGCTTCAAACTCATTTTGAAGCAAAACATGACAAAGGTGTGGGAACGCCGCTCCCACGCGTTCCCGCCACACTAAACCCCTGATTGTGAGCTTTTGACAAATGTAACCCAAGCGAATTTAGGCAAAATACAGGCTGACAAAGAGTCAGCTTGCCTTCTCTGTGTCATGAGCGCACAATGCGTTATTCCTAACGCAACAAATGGGCAGATTCATGGTTCCCATTTCAAGCACCCATCAATGGAAAACTATGGAATATCGGTTCATTTTCATACACATTTTAGTCATTTACCAGAAATTGTAATATTTTTGAATGGTTCGCGGCCTTCTTTTTAGAGCTTCCCGGTTGAAAAAGCGCTGTATTAAGACGTTTGCATCTCAAGAGCCACGGATGTGTTCCATTAAAACTTTTAATTTGCAAAACGTTCTCAATTTCAATAACCATGCCGTGACCCGTCAAAAGAATTTCCGTAGACCATTAGTGGACCATTGCCCACAGGTTGAGAAACCCTGATCTCTCCGTCGTGGGTCTGACATCATGGAGAAGGGAGATGGGCAGAAATTCATCTACTCGGGTATTGAGCCAAAACAGACTAACCAGGGTGGCCTTGGGATACTCGTAAGACCCCAGCTAGAAAATTGCGTTGATCAATGGATGCCTCTAAGAGGAAGTGTGTACATGTTGAGATTGAAACTAGACCGCTCCCTAAATATGATACAGGTACACTGCCCAAATTCAAGTGCACTGTACCCGAATTTCGTGGAGGAAACTAGTGATGAAAAGGTTTGAGTAAAGCTTCCAAATCCACGATCCATTTGGGCGACTTAAATGCACTTGTTGGAAACGACGTTGTGACATGGAAGGGTGTTATCGATCAGCATGGTGATTCTAAACGAAATGGCAATGGAAGACTCCTGCTGCAACTGTGCTACAGTGTCGAATCATCATACCTTGCTTGTCTGCAACATGCGTCTAAAAAGCATTAATCTTGGGCAATGACCAAAAGAGTAGTACCTCATGTGCAAGCGACAAAGATGTGGTTTGGTGGAGAATTCACCGCGTGACACTTTGCGACAAAGTATGTAGCTGAAAAATTTGTAAAGCCCTGAATATCCTGAAAGTCGAACCACGTCTCGTACGAATAGAAAGAAAGCAGCTACGTTGGTTTGGCCATGTGTCCAGAATATCCCAGGAAGCACGCGTTTAAAAACATTTGACCAGGATGCCCCCTAGAAGGGTTGGAAAGCCGATTCCTGCTGGTTACATCCACGGGAAAACAACGCAGAGGTCGAGCAAGAACCAGGTGGCGCGATTGCATCTTCGACCTTGCTTAGTGCGGTTTTGGTGTGCGGTCAGTGTACGGTGAGCAGAACTGAGATTGCTGAAAACCGTCAGTTATTCCTAATATTCCTAGGGCTGATGCCCTCTGCAGAAGGTAAAGCGGATTTGAACATTGCGTGTGTGAATCAGAATAATTAATCAGTCGACCTTGAAAACAACTTGTGTATTTTCTTTTCGCCCTTAAGATTGGTTAAAATGCGTAGTGCTAGTTGTCCCGCTTCCAGTAACACAGGCTCATGCAGTAGCAACACTGGTTAATTTTCGGTGTTAGTCGCACGAAAGCGAAATTATTACTGCTTTTTTTGCTTGATTTGAATGGCAACAGTTGGCGGCAGGCTGAATCCTGAACTGTGCCTCTTACTTATGCTCTTGAGGTAACGCGTCTGCATGGGCGTCAGCATAAATTTTTCCAGGGGGGGCAAAGTCGAAATTTGCTTATTTTTTAGGTTGCTGACGATGCAATGCAAATGGGCGTTCACAAAACGCTTTACCCTTTCAGCCCCATTTGGTCTGTGCTGGTAGAACGTCAGTTCTCAATCTTTTGTCTTAAATGTTTTCTACACTTCGGCTGTTAGAAATGCCTTTTCTTTTCATAAACGGCCTAATATCCGTGATTTCGAGTACTTTCTACAAATAAGTCATCGAAATAATCAACGGCCAGAGCAACATGAGCCGTGAAAAAAACAAGAAAGTTAGACACTTTTGTAAAACTGCTTTCAGAAATGCGAAGTAGAACTATACGTTTGCGAGTCTTGCAGTCACCATACTGCGTCGCCCTGATCCACCTCAATAGAGAGTGGAACCAATGACCCTCACTATAACGTAATAGCAGTAAAGCTCCTCCACTCGACTAAGTTAACTCTACCATTGCTGCTTCGAATTCAACATTGTAGGTGGCGAAACATCACGCCACACAAGAGTGTCGGACGACTTACTTAAGTTAGAACACCACACAGGCTAAAAATTCTGAGCAGATGAATTACGAAAACTGGCCACAGCAGATATAGCCTTGCACTAAATGTTCACTGACAAGTCAGAACCAAACCTCAACGATAAAGACGTATTCCTACAGGTCTGCATAGACGATTCTAAAAAGGCACTTTTTCATACTATGTGAAAAGAAGCCTGCATTAAGAGTCGTTTGAGTAAGATATTCACCCTGGCACGATGATTACACTCTCACACTAACAATTGATTTTTCAAACTTGTGGAAGCACTGCTACAGATATACTCATGCTTTTTCTTCACAGTATAAAACTATACGTGGCTCATCGCTATCAGCAATGTCACTGTCTCGCTGCATTTCCTGCCAAGATGTCTGTGTTCAACAGTCACATGCAAAACGTCCATTCAGTGATTTCAAATAAACCCAGATTACACACCAAAAACAACATATATGCGTACAATAAAAACCCTGAAAGTTTGTACTACGAACAAGAACATATGAGCTTCCTTATTTGAACTGAAATGATAATCGAATACTGATTTAATTATACTGAAATTCCTCTTCCAAATTTTCTTCTACAGTGCGAACATCAACATCTGGACGACCTTTTTGTTGCTCATAACGTTTTTCATAACGCTGGTAACAATCTTCGTTGATGATATCTCTCACTAATTGTAGGGGTACATTTGTTATTAAACTAGAAACTTTTGCGCAATCTTGAGCTGCAGTGGGATCTAAAACCCCACAAAAATATAGTCCCAATGCCTTCTTCCTCCAATTGAAAATTGTTTTTGAATTTGTATGCATAGGGCAGTGGTTCCCAAACTGGGGATAATAGGCAATTCTTCGGGGGTTAAAGCGGAACAAAAACCACAATGTTGTTGTGTATTTTGAGCGATCACTGCGAAATATTGAGGGTAATCCCTACCTTGGCTGGGGTAACGGCCAGAACAAGTTTGGGAACCACTGGCATGGAGAAACATCGAAATTTAAGCAGGCAGTCCTAACCTTTGTTTCACCAGTTTCTTCAGTTGGCATTAGAGGCAATAACATATATTAACCCCGACAATGTTCTTATGTGAGGATGTGAAACCGATTGAACACGTTCTGCTTCATCCGATATGCGTACTTTCTCACCTGATGTGCGCATACAAACACTGTAATATAAAGTCATTTTTATATTATTTAACACATTGAAGTTGCCGTTGAATTTATCACTTCAAAAAAACAAGATTTAATGTGAGATTTCATAATTACAACTAGAGAATGATTTAAGGAGCGCGGGGCCATAGGCCATCTTAGTTTTTGGGGCCCCACGCAGGTGTGGCCTATTTGACCGTTTGTCTGAAAAGCGTGAAAATATGCCCCTCTTATGTGCAGTGCCCCCGTTCAAATCTATCCTTTGTTGCGCCGGCTTTGGTTCTGCAGTTGCCTTAGATCTTCAATAGAAATCGAAGCCTTTCCTACATTCTTGTAAGGAACAAATGGCATTGCGACCTTTTCGTGGAATTTACAGTTCTTTCGTGTAGTTCAGAAATTCTCTTCGTTAAATTTCCGTGATGCTGCCCTTTAAAATATTGTCTAGCACTCGATCTCATTACCTGTACGCAAACTCCTTTGTTATAGTACAGTAGAATTTGTCTAAGCAGTCACATCAAGGGGATTAGAAAAATTAACGATTTTGGGCGAAGTGACGAATTTATACAAGCAACCTGAAATGAACTGCAGAAAGCGCTACTCTCATTCGAAATTTAAAATGGGAAAACTTTTTTATCGTTTAAAACTAAACTCTTTAATTCCTCTACCTACTCTATCTCGACTCTGCCATTTAATCTATCACCTTTTAAATCTTTCATAAACTTTAAGGACTTTCCGCGGGCTCTCAGTGGGGACTGGGGAGTCAGGTCGCGCTTATCTAGACTCGTCAATTTAAGCTAGCACTTTCATCTTAAATAAACTTTAAAGCTTTCTGCATTCTCTCTGAATGGTCGCGCTTTGCACCTCGTGTATAAATTCCATAAACAAATTGCGAGGTGCAATTCTCAGATAAAGATCCTTTGTTTGTTTGAATTTCCACTCGTGTTAAACTGGCTGCTTAAACATCAAAAGCGATACTGCAATTGACGTATTAGCCGAACAAAACGCTTCTCTGGGATAGAAAAAGGTGACCAATTGAACGAATTTACGAATTAGACGATGACTAATCAGACCAACAGAAATGTACACAAAAGATAGGATTTCTGCCGAAAAAGTAACGGATTGACGAATTAAACAATGACGAATTAGACAAATTCTACTGTAATAGTAACCACATGTTTTATGAAACAAACACGCACAATTCATTCAATGGACGCAGGGCTTATTTATGCCGTTTTGAAGTTGTCATTTTCCAAGCAATACAAAATGTATTGTTTCAATTCTCTATTCTGTAGGCCGATGGGAAACAGCATGAAAACAAGTTTGCACAGCAGCAAGTATTGTTACAACTCGCAACACCCTCAAGCTAACCACATGAAGTAAGCCCAATGTAAACACGTTTTTCCCAGCAAAGCTCACGAGAAACTGTTCTAGCTGATCTAACGTATAGGATGGTAGAGCTTCAGCAAGCAATCTCTGTTTTCAGGAAATCTAGTAAGAACAGCCAAACGTAGGATCCAATACTGAAAATATTGCTTTTCATCGGAGTTTTTCAGTGTCTGGCGGTCTTGCGAGCTTTTGCCAGTGGAAAGTTGAACATCAAGTAAGTAGGCTATCGTTTTTTTCTTTTCCATTCTGTTTTTGTAACTGCTTACATACAGACGGTCTGAATCTCTCTCACACCCAGATACCAAATATTGCAGTGTTCTTACTGTACTGATAAGAGTTTAGAGTAGATATTTACATTTCCACTCGTTTCAAGGTAAATTGTGAAGTTATGCCTCTGCGCAGTTTCGCAAATTTATAGTTAATATTCCTTCGTCATAGGAAAGAGTTGCGCGGGGCCCCCCAAAACGCGGGCCATGACCTACTTGGCCTATGCGTAAATCCGTCACTGATTAAAACTAAACACCCAGTTCGAATAAAAAAGCAGACCTGAGTGAAAAAAAAAACACATGGGAACCCTGCATGGTCACATGCGGAAAAACGCCTACTACCGTAGCTTGAAGTGAACGTTTGAAGATTCATTGCCCTTTTATTGTTACGCAATAAAGGCTAACAGTAGAACCGCTAGCAAGTTTAGCAAAGGAGCGGGTATGCGCGAACTGCAATCTCACCATTGCATGACATCATAACAGTGAACCTGGCTCTTGTGCAGTGTCAATGTCATACTGGCAAATAAACTGTTATTGCAACAAGTAAATGAATTAACCGGAACTTAGCTGCTAACTTCAGGTTTTCTACAAAATCTTGGTTCTTAGTCCCAATTTCCAGGGTGGGGCAGATGCCCGTTTTGCCCCCCCCCCCTGCGGACGCCCATGCGCGTCTGCGCTTGGATCGCTGTGGCGGCTCATCCTGGGATCGTGGGCCAATCATCTAATCTTTTCATTGAGGGACGGACGCGGTAAGACTGACCGATAGCCGGCCTGTTATAATTGATATCAGGCCAATTATCATTTTTTTCGTAAAAAATTTGAAATGCTTTTCTCTAAACAAGAAACGGAAAAAGTAGATTTTCATAACATGCCAGGAAAATTTACTCCCAGTATTACTTGTCCTGCTACTTACATCAATACTTTTAAAAAGAGAGAGTGTTTGTTTGAAACAGCGACAACGATATTCCACGAACTTGTTCGCAGCATATTCTTTCAGGTTTCAAAGAACATAATATTTTTGTTTAGTTCTTTTGATTGGTTTCCAGACCCATGACAAGTGACACATACCTGAGCTGGAGCAACTGACAAAGTCATTCCGCTTAGGTAACTTTTCAAACTTGATTTTCTGGGAAACAACTGGGGAGGATGACAGATGCCTTCACGTGGCCCTCGCCGTTGCTGCATTCATTGAAATGCTTACTAAATCTGTCGCTTCGAAAGCAACTACTGCTACCCGTGCTGGATGTGTTCAGCGTGAGTTGGGTAGGAATACACCATTCTCAAGGCGCTGCAGCAGAGCTGCTGCTGGCGAAGATGATCCAAGACCAAGCATACTCCAGCTGAACACCGAGGGGTCACTGTAAGCAAGATCACCCTCATTGAGCAGCTAGCTTATAAGAAAAGAAGAAGGCATTCATCATCGTCCCACAGGAGATCCACTGCACAACTGCAGACAAGCTAGTGATTCCCAACTTCTCACTAGCTGGTAGAGATGAACGGATTTAGGTTTTTCAAATCCAAATCCAATCCGGTATTTCATTTTAAAATCCATGTCCAAATCTAAATCCGAAAACTGACCGCTTTTAAAATCCAAATCCTGTTAAAATCCGAAATCTTATTACTAGTTTATTAGTGTAGGCCTACATCAGTGTTTCTCAAAGTGGGCGGAATCGCCCCTTTGGGGGCGGTTTTGATGGGCAAGGGCAAGAAAAAACGAAGGGGGCGAAACTACGCAAAAGTAACGAAAATACTCAACGATCACTGCGTAAACTTCAGTAGCCTACTCTTATGACTTGTTAGTTTCTTGCAAATTTTAATTTACTATGACATCGTTGGAGGTTGTTGCTAAACCAATTTTCTTTTGAATTTTTACTCTGGATTGTCTATGTGCCCGGCTAGTAGGCTACCGTGTGGATTATTTCAGGACTGCGATATCGTCGTAAAAATGACACAGCTCCGGATTCGGCTCCGGATCTCTTCTTTTCGTGGCTCTATCTCCGGCTTCTGTTCGTTATCACACATTAATATTTTAATTTTGTCGGTAATGGTGATGGTTTATTGTTTCACATGACTCAGCCAACAAGCAGAAGCACAACAGAAATGTGCCTCAAGTTAAATGGAAAATGAATTAAAACAAGTACACAGAGCTAAGAAAAGATACCAAACTTTATTGTGTACTTTGATCTGGTAGTTTTTTACAAGCAGCGCTCTTACCATGAGGAAATCAGCGAAAAAACAGCAATCACAGGACAGGTTCAGACGATTTAGAGAACAGTTACTAGCAGAAACGTAACTCAAGATAAGGATAGGCATAATATAACAATTTCTGGAAAGGCGGTAGCTGGTTTTTACGTCAAGGCTTGAGGACATTTTGTTATTTTTTACAACCAGAATCAAGAAAATGGCTGTTTCGAAAATTGCATTTGTGTCCGAGCATTTAAACAGTGTCCCAATCGAACAAGCGTTTTGTACTTTGCATGTTTTGCCTGTGGCAGTCTTGACGATTCCAGCTAACAGTGCTGCCCGGGCAAACCATGCAAAGAACGCAAAACACATAGTCGACTCTCATGTGTTCTTTCAAACACACACACATTTGCATTAACACAAATGCGAAGATGTGTTTTAAAAGCCCTTTGTTCAAAGAAATAGTATGAATTCCAGCAAGAAATTAACCTTGACTTTTTCACATTAGCTGAAAACTTCTGATTTCTTATCTTTTGCCATTATAATAAGCAGTGATGAATCGCAAAGTAAAGCACAATTTAACACGCAAAGCTTAGGAGAAAATAAGACTTGTTACCGTTCTGAAAACATTGATTTTTTTCCAAAGATGAAAACTTCAAGATAAGTCCACATTTGTTTACATTGATTTTTATACCCTCCTGATAATGTACTGCTATGCAAAGCAATGCTAGTTCTCTACCAATTATTTATAACTTTCCTGCTATGCTACTGCTTGCAAACGTAATGTTTCTTAGTGAACTTTATCAGTAATCTAGTAAACCTTGCTATAGTAAGTATAATGCTACCTAACAAAAACTCCTACTTTACAATGGCGTGCAGTGTATTTAACACTTAAATCTGCAAACGCTTAAATCTACAAATCTGAATCATACTTGCTGTTAACAGCATGACTTCACAGCTACAAGGGATGTGGATATTTTATTATATACCTACTCATTATAGCTCTGTTCTTTTTAGATCGATACATTACTACAGACCCGGTTTGATCATTGTAAGCAGAAAGTAAGATGTTGTGATAGACTGGTACAGTAGAACTTGCCAATTCGTCATCGTTTAATTCATCAATTCGCTTAATTCGTTACCTTGTCGTCGGGTCCCGGCAGGATTCCTATCTTTTGTGGGCATTTCTGTTCGTCTGGTTAGCCATCGTCTAATTCGTCAATTTGTTCAATTCGTCACCTCTTTCTAACCCTTAGAAGCGTTTCGTTCGGCTAATACGTCTTAGAAGCGCTTTGTGCGGCTAATACGTCATATGCGGTTTCGCTTTTGATATCTAAGCAGCCAATACGTGTGGGAATTCAGACAAATTAAGGATCTTTATCTGAGAATTGTTGCACCTTGCAATTTGTTTATCGAATTTATACACGAGGTGCGAAGCGCGACCCGACTCCCCATTGAGGGAACGCGGAAAGTCTTTGCAGTTTGTTAAAGATTTAAAAGGTGCTAGATTAAATGGAGGAATCCAGATAGAGTAGAGGAATTAATTGTTGTATTCAATCATAACGCCATAAACTTGTATTTTACTGCAAACAAGAGCACTATATATACGAGTTACTATGATGAGGTGAGCTTCTTTCATAGAGTTTTCACCTGTTTGCATAATTCGCAAGTTCGTCTATTCCCTTTGCAGTGACGAATTAGGGCAAATTCTACTGTAGTTAACGTTTTTCTTACTTATACAATAGTGGTTCTCAACAATTTTGCTGGAAGGGAGCAAAATCCAGACCCACAATTTTGTCAGAGAGCCGCACAAAAAACTTTTAACCCAAGTCAATTGACATGTTTTGTTGTATTGCACTAACGAAATCTGTTACACAAAATATTAGACGTGTTACTGAAAGACACTATCTATCGGAAGGAATCATTTCTCAGCACAGAATCAGACACTAAGATCTTACAGAGTATATATTTCGGCTACGAAGTAGGTATCGTCAGCTCTTATTCAAATGGAATCTGTTGCAGAAGGTTTCCTAAAAGCCACACAAGGGATGCTTTGGAGCTGCATGCAGCTCTTAGAAGAGTGTTTGAGAACCATTGTTCAATAAGTAACACCACGCCTGCCAGCTACAATGTCACAGCCTTAGCGATTATTAAACCAAATAAACAATAAAGGCTTGCAGATCCATTGTTGCAGTCTGGTGTCGTAACTCGTAACAATCGCGTTCAGTATCGCGTTTAGTATGCTGTGAAGAGCACACGTAAGTCCATTTGGCAAAACCGTTAGTATCTAGTTGGGATTAACTCCCCCCCCACTTGAGCTTGATCTTTCACAAAAATTTTATTACTTGCGCGAAAGAGATTAATTGTTTTCGCATACTTTTTGCTTGTTAATTTGTCGACTTAATGCAAACACCACGAAATAAATTTGCATGCAAATTTTGAAGAATATTGGAAATGGGCCAAAAAGTGATAATTAGGTTTTAGTGAGAATCTGGGTTATCGTTTGCATCCAGAAATCATCTCACCACTTTTTGCAGACCTTTCATCCACTACACATGTTTAAGGATGTGTTCCGCGATAGTTCACTTTATCCGAAACAATTGTATTTTTTTATCTGCTATGGCTGAGCAGCGCAAGCGCTGCTCAGGACCGATTCGGGTCCCTAGAATCAGAGAAAATTATCATCGGGTCCCTAGAATCAGAGAAATCGGGTCCTTACAGATCCATACCGGGTGCCTAACATTTTCCTTAAAAAAACCTGATACAGTGAAAATGCAGGGCAATCTCTGTTTTCAGGGCAAGCGCAAGTTGTTCAAAAATCCTGAATGATAGAAAATATACATTCAATACCGTGAAATTTTCAGGGCGACTCTGTTCTTTAGGTCAAGTGCAAGTTGCTCAGAAACCCTGAATGATAAAAATGTATGTTCAAAACCGTGAAAATCTTCGGGGAAACTATGTTTCTCAGGGCAAGCGCAAGTCGCTCAAAAAACCTGAATGATAAAAAATATATATTCAATACAGTAAAAATATTCAGGGCAAACTCTGTTTTTCAGGACAATGTCAAGTTGCTCAAAAATCCTGAGTGGTAAAAAATATATTCAATACAGTGGAAAATTTCACGGCAACTCTGTTTTTCAGGGAAAGGTGAACAATTTTTCAATACAGTATATTCAGGCAGTAAAGGCAATTACCGAAAAGTTTCTTGTCATGGAGAACACAGCACGCAAGGAACTTCACCCCCTTGAGTTAACGAGCCAGGTAACTATAGAATTGGCCTATAACGGCACCTCTAAGGGATTGTATAAATGTTGTGGCCAGAAAAGATACCCCGAGCTGCAACATGTATCGTTTCTTGTTGATTCTCCCAAATTGAAAAATGTGTACTTACTGCGTGACCGACTTGACCGCACTGACGATTTCGATGCTTTCGAACTTCTTGGCCAGCATATACGAAAAGAAAGTACAGACGGGTCATCACTCCATACGAGCCTTGTGCGCTCAGTACCAAGAGCTAATCTATTGCAATTGTGTCACATCGAATCGCCATTTAACCGAACCAACCGTGAGGAAGAAGGCGGCAACCTGACCGAAACTCAGCTGTAATAACATGCCACAGTAACCGATAAGCGAACCAATAAGACAAGCATTGATTCGTCCTGACGACGTAAACCTTCGGGTTTTAGGACCACCACACCGAATCACTGTACGCTAGGAAGACTTGACTGCAGCGGATGACGGAAACCAAGATAAAGCAGCAATAAGCGACGCCAGCGATTTAGCATGGGATCTGAGCCGCTGTGTGCCGAATACGGTCGAAAACTTCCATGATAACAACTTTCTCAACGAGGAGAGGCGGCCCCCTGGGAAGGCCATCTCGCCGCGCAAACGGAGCAGGAATGGATACATACCAGAAGGATATGAGGTAGACGGGGGGAATGATAGAGAAGAAAAGGGCATCGCATGGGCTGACGAAGAACTGATGGAATCTAGACCGGTAAAGAACGAGCCAACGTTCGACCTGGAAGAGCTCATATATTGAAAACCGCAATGCAGCTGCAAATTTGCTCTCACCACCATATCGTCAACGACAACCCCGCCACCTCGTGTGCATGCAGACGTATTATCACTCCGTATCGACGTGCTTGCATCGCCTCTAGTAACAAAAACGAACTAAAACCTAACAGCTCCACGCATAACAATAACGCGGAGACCAAGTAAACTAGATGTACGCGTACATTCAGGGTCCCGCACAACTCGCACCTGTTTTCGCCTTTTTCGTTTCGCCTTTAAATAGCGCTGTATTTGCAATGATTAAGCATTCATGATTGAATCACTGCTGCTGGATGGATGTCACGGTTCCGATATTATAGCAAAATTGCTATCGAAGTGCTGTAACATATGGCTTGGCTGTTTATCCGTGCTGATCGATGTTTCTCTCGTTTTGGGAATAAACCAATGCTCAACCAAATTAAATTCAATGCTTAACTCCAACATCTGGCCACGGGGTTGAGGTGTTGTAAGTTGAGTACGAATGTATGTGACTGAGCTATGCTCAACCACAGCGGGTCTACTATTGATCGGCTTAAGATTATTGGAAAATGGGGGACTTTTCGCCCATGAAGAACATTATGTCACATAATCGGCGGGCAAGGTGACATAAAATAAAAAACGTTATTGCGGAATTGAAGTTATAAGCGAATTGAAATGCATGTAGAAGATGCCATCGAGCCCGAACAAAATGTAACGTTATAGGCGAATTGATGTTACATACG
>Ga0210059_1004265_pt1 | contig 23033 bp, 10 predicted proteins | sample Ectturendosymbi2_FD_188042 | JGI IMG/M metagenome (GOLD analysis project Ga0210059, IMG submission 188042) | Ecteinascidia turbinata endosymbiont from Florida, USA - Sample 2 (SPAdes) (version 2) | ecosystem: Host-associated > Tunicates > Ascidians > Unclassified | place: Key West, Florida...
TGCCATCTTTCATATGACGAGATAAATAAAACGCTTGGTGTGATAATACTTATTTAGTCCAAGCTGCCAAGATTAAAATCTGATTGCCCTAGCTTACAAAAAAACGAGCTCTAGCTCTGCAGCAAGCTCTTTGAGGAACCTCCTGCCTGTTCTGCTTTCAGCTCCTTGCGACGGTTTAGGCTTGGTTTTCATCATTCAGCAATAACAGTTATGTCACAGCAATGTCTATACCAGCTAATCATTACCGCAATTTATTTGCACAAGTAAACTGGTTTCGTGTCTAGCACATCTTCAGCCCTGCGCAGCCAGTAAAAAGTTACTAGTGAATATCGACATTGAAACAATTTCAGAACTACGTACTGTTGCTCACAGGAGTTCACTCAGGGCTGGGGACTCGAGGCAAGACTGAAAAGGGGCCCCCTGATTACGTCATCATACTCAGCCAACCATGATAAGACCTTTTTATCAAGCCTAGGTAAAGGATATGCAGGCCACGGCGTTATGCACTTCTCTATGCCGCGTTAAGAGTTGTGGTTAGGGGATGGGGTAGAATTGGATTCAGTTTTAAAGCTTCGAATAAGGGTTAGGTTTAGTGTTAGTTTTCCCAATAAATTTGGCGAGAAACCTTTAGCAAGCTCTGCGTAGTGTTTGTAAAAATTTGCAAGTGTTCATTGACTAAAGAATGCAATATTAAATAAAGATATTATGCTGCAATTTGCAATAGGCTTAATCAAAAGGCACACTGAGTTTGATGCAGATTCAACGCAGTACAAAACAGGTCCATGTCTGAACAGAATTAACGTCTTGGGATTCATATGCACTACTTATCATTTCAAAACAGAGGCCCCATTTTCACAGGCGTCCACATTATATTATGAGAAATTTCATTCTCTTACTGTAACAAAAATCATAATTTGGTATAAATTTTTATTGTTAGTTAATAGTTTTCTTTCAAAACTTTTTGCAACAAATTTTAACTCGCAGTCTTTTTATAGGTATTGTAGTTGGTTTGGAGCTTTTCCTCATTTACACGTCAGAGATGCTCATAGGTGCAGGAGCAGGCAAATTTTTGGTGTGCGAAGGATTTTTGCCCAAATTTCCCCAAACTTTGGTACACGAAAAGCGGAAGTGCTAAATAGCCTTATAATAAATACCACGGCCAAAGCACTGAAGATGATAACAGTTGTTATCGAAACGTTTGCAAGATGTCAGTTGTATCGTTTGCTTTCCCCAAACTTGCCCGAAAGGTTTTGTGCGATTTTTGGGTACAAATCTCCCCCGCAAAGATCATGAAGACCTTTTTTTGGTGTGATCATGTGACCTAAGAAAAAGGTCTTCATGTGGTTTTCTCCAAATGTTGGGCGCCATTTTTTGAAGTCAAACAACGTTGGGCACCGTTTGGGCCCGGATTTTGCTTAGATTTTCAGTGATTTTACCCGGATTTTCGACAAATCAATACTTTTGGGGATGCTCTTGCATCCCCGACTTCTACACAACCGGAGATGCTGATGGGGGCCCTGTGAAAGCAAATTACGTACACATTACAGTGGCGTTTGGAGGCCCTTTGAAAGCAGAGTAGGCTACCTATTGCAGGTGCTGTTGATGGCCCGTTTGAAAGCTAAATACGTCTACATTTCAGTTGTTTTTGGGCCCCTATGCAACCAAGACACTTACAGTCTCACACAGACACCAAGGAATAAGTTCAGAATTGTTGCACGAAATCTGTTGTTGCAATTGAAACACTGAACAAATGTTCTTTGGTAAACAATGCGCGGAGTTGCTGTAGATTCCTATTGCAAACAAAGCAGCCACAATAATGGAAAACAGTATTTTATTGGACGTTTCGGCGGTAGGTAGTTCTAAAATTGTTTCAAATGTCAACATTCGTTAGTAACATTTTTATTGGCTGCGTTTTAACTTCAAGCAACCAGAAATATTGGGAAGCATCGTCGGTCAGGAGAAACTTCACCTACTCGAGTCTCTTCTGATGCAGCAACATCAGCCAGATCTCAACGTGGATGGTTCATCCACCCCCTTACTGCTTTTTAACACATATTTGTCTATATGACGCAATACAGTACGAATGCCTTAAAGCTGCATCCTTATTTTTCTTTCTAACTGTCGCATTTCATTTATTCCTGATGATGGCTTACGCATAAGCCGAAACGTCGAATAAAATAATGTTTTCGCTTATTGTGGCTGTTTTGTTTGCAATATGAGCAGATGTTACTTGTTGAATTATGCTTAGTAAAAGTAATAATAGTAAAGTCACAGTAGTGACCACCACCAAGCCAATCAATCGCAATTTATTGCGTAAGGAAACTAGTTTCGTGTGTTACACATCTTCAGTCCTGCGCAAAGTCGACATATGAAACAAAAAGAAAAACTACGTACTGCTGCTAAGATCAAAACTCAAAGTTACAAAAATTAGAACCTCTACAAAACTGTTTAACAAACCCGATCGTAACGGCCATTCGGCACACTGATATGACAAAATTTTTCTCCGCGTTTTCGCGTGGTTTCTGTCTCAGACGATCACGTGGTTTTCAACAGACCGTAACGTGCAGTGGAAAAATTCTAGGAAGTCAACTCAGGTAAAGTTTCGACGTTAATGCCAAATGGAGTAATTCGGTAATAAAGTTTACACTTTAGTTACGGTACAAATGAACGATTGTTCAGTTTTTCCAAGCTTAAGATTTCAAGCAACAATTCGTAAGTCATTCCCTTAGCTATTGTAGTTTCTACTGTAGTTGTCGCTTTCACCACGATTTCAAGCCGTAAAAACTTAGCACATGAATTTTCTTGATGGATGATGCAGTGATGCTTCATAATAATTGCACTCTCGGTCTCATGCTTTTTTAAAAAAGCGCGTTTAACCCGGAGTTATTGCCAATCATGGATGGGGCCCAATCCGTTGCTGCCCACGCAAGATTAATCAATTTTTATCCATTTGTTCTCCGTGACAACTTTCAGCGCTTGCAAGATATCTATGCCTCTTGTCTTCTCTTTTAGCGAAGGGAGAGCCAATTGGTCTTCAAAAACGTCGAAATGGTCATCGACACCACGAACAAAAATTTCCATATAGTCTGTGCCGGTCTGATCAGTGCTTTCATTACTAACTAGTGCGTATGCCGTAAACAATACACTGTTGCAATTTTTCTTTGAAAGTTTCTCCTACGTTGAAGGCGTGTTTTCCACCCTCTTCGTAAAATACTGATTTTTTAGTCTTCGACGCTTCGAGGACAAACGTTCTCAACTGCATCTCTCACAAACGTTCTCAACTGCATCTCTCGTCAGCATGCCAGCAGGTAGACTTTGCAATGCACTGATGATGGTAACAACAGTTATCGAAACGTTTGCAATATGTCATTTGTATCTTTTTCTTTGGCCGTGTTTTTCATTACAAGGCTTTTCAGCACTTCCGCTTTTCGTGTACCAAATCTCTCATGCACTTTATGGAAAATCTCCATCACTGAAAGGTTTGGATATTTTTGAAATTCGCTCATCAATAGCGCAACTCACTTTCTCCAACAACTTTTCTGAACACGGTTTGTTGCGAATACGAGGAATTCAGTAACTCCTTCAATTTATCTTCCCGTTTGTTACCTCTAATGTTTTCAAAGTTGGAATGCTTGCTCGTGTAGTGGCGAATTAAGTTGTTCTCTTTCATTACAGACATTGTTTCCAGACAGATTATGAAGAGCAGGGCAGCAACCTGCTGATAATTTCTGGCGGGGGCAAAATGATTGTATTGTGTTGTTGTACCTAAAAACTAATTATGTTTTTGACAATTTTGGGGGGAGGCAATTGCCCGGTTGCCCCCCTGTTAGTGGCCCTGATGCTGAAAATTTGCCATAATATTCATTGAAGAAAAATTATCTGTCCAACTCTCTTTGAACTGCAACCCTCGTCAACGTAAGAACGTTTTATGCCGGTATTTGAGGCTATCATCCACTGAATGTGTACTGCACAAGCTCAAGCAATAAACAAATGTTCCATTTCAGCTGAGAAAGAGAAACCTGAAACACGAAATATTTTTCATGACATCACAATAACACACTCTTAAACGAGATTTATAATCAAACCTACGCTTTTATGCTAATGTTTACATTATTCACTTATTTGATATTAAACTATTATTTTTGCAGTAACAATCACATAGCGAAGAGGATATTATTTTCCTACATTGAGTTTTCCGCATTGAACACAATCGATGCTACTGCAGAATAGACAATGGCACCATATCCACGATTACATTTCCGAGTGCTTTCACAGGCCATCTGGAAATGATCAGGATAGTCTTCCCAATAAGAGCTATGCCAGCAGGTAGACTTCCGCAAAGCCATTTATAAGGGGTAGAATGAACAAACACAGTCAAGACTGGCTGCTTTTTGTTTTATACCATCATAATGCGCAATGTGGTGTGAAATCAAAGCATCGCTTGTCTAAATCACTCGTGTCGACGTAACCCAAAAACACAGCAATAGGTTTTGCTAGCCAGCCAGTGAAATACTACTAATTCTCGTATCGCTTCGCGGGCCGTACAAAATGGCTTCGCGGGTCGCAGGTTTGCAGCCTTGGTTTAAAGTAACTAGAAACCAGTCTTATGTCCATCTATAGCAGGGATCTCCAAAGTACGGCCTGGAGGCCAAATCCGGGCCCGCAAAGCCCTGTCATCCGGCCCGCAAAACACTTCATCAATGATGGAAAAACAACATAATTACAAAAAATTTGTTGATTTGGTAGAGTGTACCATATCCCGAAAAAATTGCCATACGTAATACAGCCACGTGAATATCAGTTGGCTAACTATTACTGCGCTGGCCAAACCTCAGATGATATTTTACCGCAATTTGAGGTCTTTGTATATTGGATGCATCCCATCTGAAACCAGATTTTCCCACTATGCTGAAATCAAACAAGCAGTTTCACCATGCTTTCAATAAATTTCTTGTTATTAGAGCATTCATACTTCAGCATTCAGCTTTTATGTTGGACCGGGAGTTTATGTTCGACCCTCGAACTGTTTTGTAACAGCTTATGTGGCCCTCGGACAAACGTGTTTGAATACCTCTGGTCCATAGTACCTAGAATAACAGACAGGGAGTTTCTCCAAGGCAACTGCCTATAGTGACTGAATTAACAAGGATAGAAGTTACACTAGCTAAGACTAAATCAAAGGTTTTTGCATTTTTGTAAGGACTTAGTAACTATTTACTTTGAGTTTGCTTAATCATACAGTGTGTGTTTACTTGCGGAGCTTTGACCAAATGCATAAAAATAATTCTGCGAGTTTTTGGATGCCCGAGGAATAGTTTCGTTACGTTAAAAGTGTGTGCTGTTGATCAAATGACATTTTTAGGGTTATCTTAATGGAACAGTTGGTCTATCAGCATTTTTATCCTGATCTTTTATTTTATCTTATTTGTATCTACTGTTTACCGCTGTTCATTTTATTCTCATTCCTTCATGTTTTCTTGTGAACTTCCGCTTCAATTAATTTCCATGTCTATAAATTCATTCCTCTAAAAAATTATATCGAACACACGAAGTCGTAAAAAGTAGTCATTTTTGGAAACTGGAAAAATGAACACATTTGAAGCTGTTTGACAAAGAGTCATTTGAGGATGATACGCAAAGCTTTCGTGTAAGGTGAGCAGCTGGTTAAAGGCCCAGTGTTTCTATGGAAAGGGATGCAAACGCCTCTTTCATATAAGGTCATCGCACTTTTTTCCATTTTCACAGAAAACCAACTGCTAAAGAAACTTGTTTGCGTTGATCAAGCATTTGCGCAAGTCATACCAACTATCTCACACAGATTAACCTCCAAATATTCGTAATCTGAAAATCTTTGAAGGGACGGCAAAACAACCTTCAAAACGTGACACATCGCGCACATCTACGCCGCTTCATATGAACGAACAAGATCTTTGCTTTGGACCAACGGATGGTTAGGTGCATAGCAATGTCACCATTATTTGTATTAGAAAGGATGTCGTTTCGGTGCCTAAAAATCAATCTATTAACGCTGCAGACGCGTAGCTTCTACAAGCAGAAACCTTCAATCTGCAAAAGATTTTGCAAACTCTTTCACCTGCAAACGTTTTCACAAACTCTTCACCTGCAAAAGTTTTTACAATCATTTTTATTAAAGATTTTTCGTTCTGCGTCTTTGAGGAGGCTCAGATCTGGAATGTGAATATATGCAGGTTGTCATCTTCGCAACGTCATGAAAGCAGATAACGGCAGCCAGATTCGTTGAAAACTCATAGCAAAACAAAGCCTTCAATTTCCAACGATACAAAGAAAAATCATGCTAACTGAGCTTTGCATCAACGTTTGAAATGTGCTGAAGGAGAAACACTTTAAAAACTATCTAAGAATGAGAAAAGCGTAGAAACGCAAATGGGCTACCTAATTAACAGCACAGCTCTTAGCTGAGCAGGCTACAGACACGAAAAAAAGGTTTGCTTGGCTTTTGCCGCTTTGCTTGAAGCTAGCCATTCCGCAATTTGCGTCACTTGCTTTTCGCCTTTGGTGAGACCAGCCTTCTGTAAATCTTGCTTTAGTTATTCAACGTTTAACTCGAAAGTATTTGCTTGCATTTTTCGGGACTGAGGATGGATAAATAACAGAGTACTGTATGATCAAAGAAGTGTCTTCAAGACATGAATGAAAAAGATTTGTGCCGTGCTGTTACATCATGACATAAAACCTCACATCATGCTGTCATGAAAAGCAGGTAGAAACCAGGAATCTCAATCCTCGACTAGCTTAACGTAACTTTCTATCGGTAACAGAGAATCCCGTTAAACTTGAAATAGAGATTTGGTGCACCGCAATTTGAATTCAATTATTAGAAGATGAAAAAAATCATAATTGTTTGCCTTCGTGCACATTGTAGACAGGATCTTTTTTAAATTATTTTATTGAGAATGGAAAAAACATTTAATTAAGAATGAAAGAAAAGGAGCATTGCCTAAGGTTGTCCCTTGGTTTTTCAAACCGTAAGTGCATGGGCATATAGGTAGGCTAGCTGATAAACAAAGTTACACCAAGGATCCTAACCTACTGAAAGTCTGACTAACATTGAGACGTACAATTATAAATGCCTAGCAAAGCTCCCCCTAACTATTTCGAAGATGATGTAAGAACGACCAATCTTTCAAAGATATCAAATCGTTCCAACGGGCTACGTCACTTAACTACGCCATCCTCCCACTAAATACCCCTATTTTGAAGTTACAAAATCCGGTATTCACTGTAATGTCTGGTTTCAGCAAAACCAGTATAATTCCAACTTAATTACCTTATGCTATCTTTGTAAACACATAATAGATTCTACAGAGGTTTTGCCAAGTAAACACCCCCCCTAAAAAAACAGTGTAATTTCCAGAAAGAAGCACATCAAGTCTTGAATGATTTTTCTCAAACTTTCCAATGGTGAAATCCAAATCCAAAAATTTTGTGCAATGCTTTTTGATCTAACAGGTATGCAAATCATTTTCATAATTTTTTTTTGCGTTTTTTACCACCAGTTTTTGCCTCACCAACACCTGGGCCTCATGTTTGAAATCGTATTTTCACTCCCAGTACAGTAAGCACTGTATTAGCAAGTTTTTGAAGTCAGGAAATGGTTGCAAACCGATGCAGCAAAACTCTTGGCAAAATCAAGAGTTTCTAATACAAAGAAGCGAAGAATACAAAAAGTTCATTTTTCTCAAATAATTCAAATCTGAAAGCAGATTTTATTATTTTAACAGAACGTTTGTCCAAATTCACGTTCAACAATATTTTGCTTTCTCTCTACCACCAACAGTTCGTTAGCTACAGAGTTTTTTTTACCCTAGTGAGATGTTTGAGTCAAAGGGGATTCCAAAAACTAATTTTTCCTCAAAAGCGCAAAATCAACCGATGTGAGACCTTTTAAGATTCTACAGATTTTTGGTATAGGCTTCTACCAAGATTTGCAAACTATGAAAACGGCCTGAACCACCAGGCAGGTGAGCGTGCGAGAAAAAAGCATGTGAAACTTAAAAAAGCACGTGAAGAAATGAACAAATAAAAGCCAGAATAATCATATATTGATCAATTTTTTCAAATTCAAAAGCATCAAAATTTTCGTTCTATGATGTATTCGTTATGTCTTCTTCGCCAATGATCCCTGAATTTCACGAAAATGGTGCACTTGTGTCATTATTCCAAAACCCCAGTTGTTAAAAGCAAACTCTTTTCGAGGTCTTTGAGTTTCATGAGTGATCTTATGCGCCCATCTTCGCTGACTGACCGTTGTGGGCTTGTTGGTTAATTGTATGGTGAATGCTGCAATGGTGACAAGTCAGCCACAAAAACCCAGCGCTGGTCTGGAGAATCCTCAAATATTACTTTTCAAGTCTTTGGCATGATCTGCTAGGGAATGCGCTCTCCAAATGCCCCACTCAGCGAGATGCAATGCATATCAGACTACTTGATGAGATTAACCTAATTTTTTCAGTCTATGTTAGGTGGTCATAGTACTGTTTCCAAAAAATCAAAAAAGCGAAGCAGTTTTTGAAAATGCACTGAACATTCAGGAGTCTTCTCACCACAATTCTTGTAATCAAAATTAAAGAGAAAATTGATCAAAATTGAATTAATTTTATTACAGTAAAACTTGCACCGATTGGCTGTGGGCAATGCTACTTGAGTGTAGGTTTATTCTTTGCTTGTCACACACTTGTTCACGCAATACGTTAAGCAAAAAAGATTGCGTTTTTGAGATGTTCGTGTTAGACTTTGGGAAAGTGTAACGCAAATGAGAACATAGATAGGAAAAATATAGAAATTGCACAAAAAGTTATCCGAATGTGTAAAAAATATCGAAAGAAAACAAACGCAGTGATCATAATACAGATTCGCACGTGGTCAGCAACATTTGTGGATAGAGATTTTAAAGAGTTTTGACATTTTCGTACGAGTTTTGTCATAAACGGAAACTTGTACCAATTTTATGTTCACATAAGTTGCGCATTTTTGTTGTAGGCATTCAAAAATTTAAAACAATACAAGATACATCTCAAAATGTGTCAACACATACACCGAATATATAACTACATTTGTAGTAGTTAAAAAATAACCCGTTGAATCGATTTTTCCTTGCGCTTGTATGATAACCAAGATCAGTTCTTTCTGGACTTTCTCTTATTAACCAAGCACTTCGATAACGATTTTAGACTTTTTTCTTCGGGTCCACTGCAAACATATGTACAATTTTATTACAAATTTAATAGCCCACTTAAAAAAGGTAGAACGTATTTCAAAAACGTTCAATTTCTGATTATAAAAACCTATTTGATTTCAGATGAATGATGAAACTAAGATAAAGTTGTTGAGGGAAAGTCAGTTTTGAATATTCATCCAATTCTACAGTATGTTTCACCACAGCAATTTGTTCTTTTCTCGAAAAATTTTCTCCACGCGTAATACAAAAGATCAAACATTTCCGTGGTAGTTGCAACGGAATATAAGACGTTTTGATCATCATATCCACTACTCATGCAGGGAATTATGTCAATTGTGGGAATAATTACCTATGCAAATCCCTGAATTAAGGTTGAAGTCGCCACCAAAACATATCAGTCCTTCATCGCAAGTTCCATCCATTCCCTATAAACCTCCGCACGGTTCATCCACTTGCTTTGCACACTCGTTGCAGCATCTAAAAACAAAATGCTTGATTGTAAAATTGATCAAATGTGTTTGAATCAGTGTTGGCTTTTATGTTTGACGATTTATTTCCGTTGATCTATCGGATATTGGAAACGTCTTGTTTATTGGAATGATGCTTTCAAATTGTAATTCAATTTAATTTGTTTGGTTGTGAGAAGACACGAATTCCATAGTATAAATACACACACTCCGCATAACACAAGTCGATAAAAACAGAAAGAACAGAACGCTTTACAAGGCATTGAAACAGGCGGAATCACAGAGCTACAGACACTTTTTGCAATTGCGTTGAAGGCAGAACCACAGTGTTACAGACTCATTCTCAACACTATTGTTAGCTAACACGAAACACTTGTTACAGCACTACTGCAGAGTAGGGCGCCAATATTATTGGAGTTGTGTGTTATGCTTTACAAACTTATTCCAAGGTTAACCACTAAAGGAAACAATACTTTCCTGTGACATTTTGCATTAGGATATATTTTCTCATTCCTCAGCGTTTTACGGCTTGTTTGATCATACGCATCACGAAAAATTCCAATGTATGTAATTGAGTTTATCAATTTTTTATCATCTGATGTAGTTATTCTAAACACGAATGTTTAATTCAGGATTGGAGTTTAGGTGCACCTGCATTTCTAAGTTTAGATGCACCTATATGCACCTGCATTTCTTATATGCCATTTTCGTTTGCATTGATTAGGGCAACCAATTTTTGACCTAAAAACTTGAAATTTTGACTTTATAATTTACAAATTTTGACTTTATTTTGACCGATACATTTTCTGCGTTTGCAACTGCAAAATAATTCGACCTTAGATGTTGAGGTTAACCCAGAAGCGTATTTATGCACTCTTCTTCGAAATTAAAAAAATAGGTTGTTTAAATTTGGGGATGATATATTGATAAGCACATGAATAACTACAGCAGAGTCAAACCTGAGAACATCATAAAGCTGACACACTATATGCATAGTGGATTGAGCGTTTACCAAAACAAGTACAGTATTGTAAGACCACATTTCTCGCCTACCACGCCTATCCTACATAATATTCAATCGTCCAGTAGTGGGCAAAACAACATTATTACATCAGAAATCGCAACAAGCCCATTATTATTACAGAATTGCAACTAAACTTACAAAAGCATATCACTATCTGTTGTGGCAGTTTCAATAAAATATCGATAAAGAGAAAAAACTGTGATGCAAGAAAATTTTGACCTAACGATAAATTCTGACCTAATGATAAATTTTGACTTTTTTTACCTAATAACTTGGGATTCCCTCATGTTATCAGCGTGAGAGTTGGTTTGTGGACGTTTCATAAGCTTTAGAAGCGGAAGAAAAATTTTGACTTTATTGACTTTTGGTTGCCCTAGTCATGATCAAAAACAGATCAGCACTTTATACTTTTGTATCCTTGCTAATAAATGGATGATTATGCAAAATGAAAGTACAAAGCATTTCGCATATTCACTATTTGCCTATCGGAAAATAATTTATTGCAAAGTACGATTTTCAAATGCACTTAAACCATTATTTGCATATTTGCACTGCTAACGCAATCACAAATTTGTTTCGGAAAGATCTTGCAAAGAAAATTAAGGAAGGAAATGGGTGATGACGTTTGTTTCATACGGGTCGGCATTCATGATCATGTCACAGTGAAGTTTCAACGCGTTGGAGGGCTTGAATCATAAAACCTGTCTTAACCAATTAACAATCTATCTTAAGAATTTGTTTGTCTTTCAACTCTTGGTATCTGTGAATTTTGCAAAATCCTTTAAAAATGTAAGTTTTTACATCTTACGTTAGGTGACGGCAATTGATGGCTCCCCGAAGCTACAATTTTGCTTCTTTAAAGAGGCGTTTGAGGTGAACGCTATCGCCCAAGAACTACATGAATTAATTCATTGACCCTGGATTAAAAACCTTACCTTTCCATCGAGAGGCGAAAACTGTACCACTGAGCTTTTGTTGCTCGGTAAGTCTTGACTGATGATATACTGAAATGTGACTTGCATTAACAACTACAACGTTTTTCACTGTCCAAACCATTACTTGGGACACTTAACAGAAAAGTGAACAGCAATTATAAACAAAACATTATCTTACGTATTAAAAAACATCATTATTTATTTTCAACACCAGCTGCCTTGAAATTGCTGTGCATAATCGTTGGCTGCATCGGACGTAAATTTTCAGAGAGATTGCTTCCGGAATGGAGCACATCTCTAGTCTATCACTGATAGTGCACTTTTATCAATTGTAAATATTTTTTTAAATTGATACGTGTGAATACAGTTGCATTTGTTTGGTAAGGTTTGTAACTTTGAAGTAAAATGAAATTGACTTCATACAAACTCAACGACACTATTTCACAAGAAATGCAAACCATGAAATGCACAAAGTTGAATTTACCCGCAGATGCCAAGTGCGAAGCCTCCTTTGCAGTTGACCGGTTGTGTACAATTAACTTCGTTGCAGTCAAAGCACGACAAAGCTTCTACTTCTTGAAAGTTCAACAACAAAACTCCAAACAAAACGAATACTGTGCATACTTTAATCAGTGCGGCAGGAAGTCTCTCCATGACTTTGTTTCTGCAGAAAATTGTTCCTTGTTAAACAATGCACCAAGTTTTTACAATGCATACTTCGTCAAGCTCGGGGTGGGTTGTGGAGGTTGTTTGAATTTTCTGTATTAAGAATAAGCCTGAATGTTCCACATAAACAAATTGAAAAACTGCGTCGAAAAAATTACTTTTTACCCGGCGCAAAACTACATGTTCTCAAACTGAACCGATTCGGATCAAACATAAAGTCTTCTCAGATATTCTCAGTCAACACAATAAATACCTCTGAGAGCGACAATATCTTTAGATTAGCATATAATTATAGGATCTGCAGATATGAAAATTCGCACAGTGGTGTTTTTATGGTCTAGTCTACTAAGTTATTCTCAGTATGACGTTTCCCATTGACGTGAAGCGTAGAACTTTCACCGTCATTTTTCGAGGAAATTTAGAGCATCATTTGTATTACAACCCTTGAAGGAAAATAAACAAAGATTTTAGTAATGACTACATGATTCGGACTTTTCGTGAATATGCTGCTTTAAGCAGTTTATTGGGGTAAGCTTATGATCAGAAACTATTGTACCATTATTCAGGGTCGTAACGAGATTAGATGTCGTCCGGTGCAAGAAGCAATTTTGGCGCCCCCATGTTCGAACGTGAGGTCTTTCGGAAGTAAAGGTTATGTATTGAAGAAAGTATTTGTGACATTGCTGGGACTTTTTGGCACCCCTCCCAGTCATTCGGCGCCTCCATAGTGATTCGGCGCCGGGGAATTGCACTCCGCTTGACCCCTCGTTACGCCCCTGCCATTATTACTGCACTACACCTGTCCACTGACAAATCTAAAGCCGACCTGAAGTAAAAGTGGGGATCGAATTCTCTTCCAGAATAACTACAAATTTATTCCACAAATAAAAAACGATTGCAAAAGTTTTAACTGCAACAATGGCATTCTGCATTAAAAATTACCGCCGATTCGTCTTTGAGCATTCAGTAATAGAAAACATTCAACATTTAACCGAATATCTCCTTCCGAGATTCCAGTGTATAAGAACACCAGCTGATTTCGTGAAAAACATTTGAGATTTTAACGTTTTTCCCCTACTTAAGAAAATGTTTCTTGCAACTAAACGCACTTAATAGTGCATGAAACAGTATTACTTACCACCAATATCTGAGTTTTACTTTAGATCAATAGTTTAGCGCTTCGGTGCAGGAAAGAGATTCCGTTCAGTGACACTTCTGGTTGTTTGAATTCAGCGTTCAAAAATGCTTCTGACGTTCTGCTGGAGCATGCACTACTCTTCGTGCTTTGAATACTGTGCTGGTGAGAACGCTTACGTGTGAGAATGTGAAAAAAATCTTTTGCTCCAGGCAATTCTCCAGATCTGACAACAGGACTGGTATGGCGGAAACTATCGTGTTGGCGTAACTGTCACTTTCATCAAATTGTTGTACCGCTGAAAAACAAAAAAGGATTGCGGAAAGAAATGGTTCCAAGTTTCGTTGAAAATATAGTAAATGGCGTTTTGGTAAATTCCAGTATTGCATTACAAAGATCTTTTGGAAACACAGAATATGAATGTTCCTGAAGCAACTCCATAAATCCTGATAAAAAAGAAAAACGTAACCGCTTATTGGAAAGTGATTTTTTGATGTGCAGTTATTGTCGGAACTGCAGATCAAAATATCAAATGCCATTTACCAACTACTTTATTCTCAGGTGATTGCAGCCTCATGACATCAAAGAATCACATATATTTTCAGCTTACCACGCTGATTAACATAAATGTAAGAACTACAGTATTCAGAACTTTTCAAAAGAAATTTTTTTCATTTTGGGTGATTCTGCATAAATATCTTTCAGATTTTTGGCACAGTATAAATAATTCGGAACTTGACGATCACTGCGCTAATCGCACTGGATATTGAAGTAGTAGGTGTTTTCTTTACATCAAACATTGATGATTGATTATATGGCTTTGCCTGACGTATTACTATGACTGAAGGTGAAGAAGATCATAAATGAGAAAAATGTCCGAGTATGCAAAATCATCAAAATCCCCAGAACACATTGCACTTAATTTCGCCAGAGATTTCAATCAAATCTTATTTGAGTGCACACTGCACAACCAACAACCTTGTTTGTGTCTCGGAAACAAACAAGGTTCTTGAAAAAAAATATCAGAAAAGGAATTTATTTTTATCTGAACGCGGACAAAATTCCATTGAAAGAGCTTTTGCTGAAAACAGGCCTCGGAACTATGGCCGGTAAGCGGGAGTAGGAATGGAAGGGAATCATTAATGAAATACAAACTATGGCCTTAGGCATTTCGTGTGGAACCTTCATTCAAAACTTACAACGGTATTGTAAACAACTTTCAAAGATGGTTCGAAATCAATTGAAAAATATTTCTTTCGACAAATAGAAATTACTTGTCATTGTGCTTGAAAATTTTCCAGATATGCGAGAACAAGACCATTGTGAAAAAAAACGAAATACGAGAAATCTTTCTCAGGTAATTTGAAGTAAATTTTACTGCGTTTATACGAGGCCAAACGTCGGGTTTTTATTTAAGTTTAACTTTCAAATTGGTGCGCAAACACGTAAGCATTCTGGCACACATCAGTGGGAAAAGTTGCTTTGAACACTTCACATTCCTTTTTTAAGAATAAACTTCTGATTAAGATTCAAATAAAACCTTTCACGAGGATTCGATTCTGATGCTGAGACTACATGCAACTGCATCAGTGGCGTATCTAGGATATGGCAGGCATGGGCGCCAGTTTGAGGGGGTCGCAAAAATTGCTTGGCAAAAATTTTATTTACTGTTTCTTGAACCGTTATTTTGCGTCTCATACAACCATAGGTGTACGGGAGTGCATATTTTTGGGGATGCAAAAACTTTTTGCCCAAATTTGATCTGGTATTTCCCAACTAACATATAAATAGGAAGATTATTGTTAAAACTAAAACGTACCATTGTAAACAAATCAAGGTGTTTGCATGCCTATTACCGGGGTTCAAAGCCTTACGCCATCAACTAGCAATCAATATTCTGCGTAGCCACTAGTGAACAATGTTTTTTTGTCTTGAAAAATGTTATTTATTGTGTTGAAAAATGTTAGCTAATTACAATAAAATCTCTCAAAAAATTGCTGTTCATGCCACCACATGTGGAAGGTATTCAGCAGCTTCATTTTCAAGTTCTTATCTTAACTTATTCTTCCAACACGATCATCCTAATAGCTAAGATCTGTTCTTCTCTAGCATAGATGTGTGCAGTTGTGCTAGCCACAATCGCATTCAATCTGGGAAAGGAGTAGGCTGAAATATCAGGTTACGATCTAAAATATTACATTGCTGCAAATAGGTCAAGTCTCAAGTAAGGAGAGGGAGAGGAGGCAATTCAATACATTGCATATAGCTTAGCTTTCCACATTAGGCAATCTTCACTGCAATGTTTTGTACTTGAAATACTACAACTTACTTAAACGTTTCCAGCAGGGGTCACCAACGTGGTGCCCGTGGGCGCCAGGTCGCCTGCAAGGGCCAAGTAGGTCGCCCGTGGGCATAGGCGTAGCCAAGGGGTGCCATTCGCGTCACATTTCTAGCATTTTTTGTCGTTTTGTGCTTTGAGAGGTGTTGTCCCAAACCAAATACTGCAGCTCGCTGAAATTCAAAATATTTGGTCCCCCAAAAAATTTTGCACTCACTATGCTACCTCCCGCGGGCCTGTTCTAAAGATAACATTAGCGTGAACAGTGTCTTAACATTGCGGAATATCTTAATTGTTAATAATAAAATAATTTGAAGATAAATTGAGCAACATATTAATTTCAGAAGTGTGATCAAGCTAGTAGCTCTACGCATTAATCTGAACACAAGAAGTAGCTCTCAGCTTCAAAAAGGTTGGTGACCCCTAGTTTTCAACTTCTAAAGTCACATTATGAAAACCAAAAATCCACTCCAGTGTAGACAGTTAAATGAGCACTAAACACAGCATGCTAAAAAAATAGCAATATGGGACTGATAGCAAGCAAATATTGCAGCCTATATGATCAACTACCAGGCAATGTGAATTATGCAGTGCAATAAATAGTAGCCTACAGTTGCTACTGTTCATGAAAGATTCACTTCACAGCATTAAATTGAAACATTAAAATTTGGCAGGATGCAACATAGGAAATCCATTACATGAAACAAACGGAAAATATGAAAACCAAAAGAGTATCAAATCACAGCTACATTACTGCCCCACAACACATTAGCCTTCATCTGCAGTTACATAGATAATTCTGTTCATGAATACTTCGCGGCAACAGATTCACACTTGCAAATCTCACAACATCAAGCAAGTTTGATACACAAGAACTTCACAGTATCATATCACAGCTACACCACGTTACTACCACAAAACATTTTGTAGCTACAGCTACATTCTAGTTGTACACTTTATAGCAACAACAACTTGAGGCTTACAAAAATTGGGGTTAGATGGAACAGTGGGTTACCACTACATGTTCCTAATTTAAAATGTTTCTAACTTTACCCAAATTTGAACGAGGTTGTTTCAGTTGTCCCAAATTTCATTTGGGCTGTTGTAATTTGCCCAAATATTTATTATATGTGCAAATTTGAATAAAGGTGTTTCAATTACCAAATATGATTGAGGCTGTTGGAATTTTCCCAAATGTTTCTAATTGTATGCAAATTTCAATGAAGCACTTGGATATTACCGAAATTGGATGGAAGCTGTTTGAAGTTCACCAGAAGTGAATAAAGCTGTACGAAGTTACCCAAAAATGAATGAAGATGTTTCACGTGGCCCAAATTTGAATGGAGCTATTGCCACTAGATCAGAGTTGATTTTGTCCGTTGGAATTTAGCCAAATTTTTCCATTTATGGAAACATTTGCTACCTTACCAAAATTTGAATGAAGTTGTCCCAATTTGCCCAAATTTCATTGAGGTTGTTAAAATTTACCCAAATGATTCTAATTTTATCCAAATTTGAATAAAGCTCTTATAGTTAACCCAGACATTTCTAAATGTACTAAACGTTAAAAGGAGCTATTCCATATAGATCAGCTTTGAACAAGACTGTTTGAAGTTGACCACAATTGAATGAGGCTGTTGCAAATTGGGAAAGTTTGATTAGACTGATAGACTTCACCCAAATGTTTACAATTTATCTAAACGTTTTTATTTCCACCCAAATTTTAATGAAGCTTTTCTCATTTTCCCAGATTTAATTGAAGCTGTTGGACCGTACCCAAATGCTCCTAATTTACTCAAATCTTTCTAATTTTACCCAAAACTTGAATCAATTTTTTTAATTGGCCTAAATGTGATGAAGGCTGCTGGAATTACCACATGATTCCAGTTCACTCAAGGGCAGTGTCTATTTTATCATCAGGGGCAAAACCAATGGCAAAATAGTCCTAGATTATTTTGCCGTTTTGGCCACTATTTTGTCGTTGATTTGGCCATTATTTTGCCTTAGTTGGGAAAATAGACACTACCTCACTTACATGTGAATGTAGCTGCATACTTTGCCCAAATGTTGAAAATTTTTGCCCGAATAATGGCCAATTTTTCAGCATTGGGGTTGCGACGGCATCCCCTGCATCCCAATGCCGTATGCTCATGCATACAACCATAAACTGCATCAACATCAACACAGCGTGCCCGTGTCTAATGTCGGGCATGTCGCGCCAACACCACCAAGGATTATGACAAAACTGTGGTATTGTGACATAACACGATGGTCAGACATTCTGACAGAACAAGAAAGCTCGCTTGTCATATGTACAAGACATCGTCCTTCTGCTATTTGAAACGGAAAGTTAGTTCGTACTGCTGCATTTCATTTCAGGCAAGACCATATTAGTCAGAATCTGGTTGAGATAAGTTTAAGTCTGTGGCTGTGAGAACCTTGGCTGTTACGCAAATAACTGCTGTCGCGGTCTTAACAAATTACTTAAACTGCTGCGGCCCTCTCCACCTTAACGAAACTAATTCGATGGGACGAGTGTAAACTAAGGTATATTCGTAGAGAACATTAGTTAGTCCTCAAAAAATCAGCAGATAGTACCGTTACCGTGTCAGTTGAGAAAAAAATGTTAGCTCTCGAAAGAAGAAAATTTTTACTCTTGTTTAGAGCTAACTTTTTCTGTCCAAATGCGGCTTTCTGTTCGATGTCCAAGGCCTTTGTTGTGGTCCCGACTGTGAGTGGCAATTTAGTTGTGTACAATTCAGATGTAGATGGCAAGCATTTTTACGAGAAGATTATAAATTTCAAAATGTTGGTTTCATGTCGTGAAACTTAAAATTATCGCGTCCTGAAGTCCTGACATTCTTCGACTTGCTTTGCAAATAATGCTGACGATAGCAGTATGTATTGCAAGCAGTGAGCGGTCTTTCAGTGAATCGAAACTAGTCTTTTGATACCTCCGCGCCTCCATGACTAAGAATAAGTCAGGACAGGTTGTGTAATCTAGCTTTGATGAGTATATTCGAAATGGACGAAACAGCGAAAGCTGACTTTATCAACGAATTTGGTTCGATAAAAACACGTTGAATTTCGTTTTAATCAGCATGTTGTGTTATTTAAAACAAGAGAAGTCTGGCTATATTGATGTTTGGATGGAATTGTGTTTTTTAAACACAAGTGATATATGACTTGCATAAAATAACTAATTGCACAATTCAGATTAAATGTTTTTCGAATTTGTCGTTTGCAGTTGCAATATGTTGTTTGATATTTTGTAAGATATACAATTTTGTCAGGCAACATTATAATCATGATAACGTTATTATTTGAATGTTTTCATATTCTTCACTATAAAAGTAAATGAGCATAGAAGCATGTTAGGGTCCTTATGGATAATTCATTATGGATAGTTTTCCTTTCTAAAACATTAATTTTCTTCATGGTTTATATTTCGCAAAAATTATCCCTAGATTTAATGTTTAAATTATTAGAAAGGGCGCCCATTTAACGTTTGGCATGGGCGCCACTTTGCATAGATACGCCACTGAATTGCATTATTGTCGGATAAATGCTGTGTTTGCTATTGCTTGGCAATTAATAATAAGCTGGTTCACAGAATGGAGTGGCGTTTCTCTAAACATTCTACCAGAGCTTCTTGCACACTGTATAGGAAGTTTGCGATATTGTAACATTCGCATTTACTTTACGTAATATTGCATTGATTAAGCGCTTAGGATCATATGAATTTATGCTATGTTAAGATTTTTATGCAGATCATGATTTTAAAAATATAAGTTAAGAAGATATTTCTTAATTTGAATGATTTTTACTCTACGAAACAGCCAAGGTGTAGAATTCTTTCTTGACCGGATAAGCAACATAAGTTTCCACAAACAATAAACTGCTATTATTGTTTGCAACTATAAAATACAAGCATTCTACTTATTACACTATCCTATAGGGCGGACTCTTTCATCCTCGAATAGTTCCTACTTGAATACAATATTTACTTTTAAATATTTCATTAATTTTAATATGTACATGTATTGAAAAAATGTTTCACCATGTTTCATTTTCGGCAGCCTGTAGTCATTTGCAGAAATTGCCCCCAAGTATAAGTATTTCTGACAAATGAAGTTGATTCTGGTGATCTCCAAACTTGATTTTCAAAGTGTTTCACCAGCGCATTCTGGTAGGCATTGTTGCGATCGGAAAAGTCCGACCGGCATGTGAGCAAAGCCTCGCACTGTGCCAGCAAGCAACAACAGGGTTCATGCGCCCTAATCACTCTATTATTGCTTGTTCGCGCCACGTATATATATATTGTTGTTCTTCGCACACATCCCGTTCGTGGTGAATCACAAGTTCAACGCAACGCCAGCGGAGAAGTTGCAACAGCATTTTCAGGAATGTCTTTTTTGCCACAATGCAAAGCGTGGAATTTTTCCCGCCTCTCGCAACTTTATTTGCCTTGGGTTTTGTTGCTTCTGTTTCACGCTTTTTCCGCCACAAATGATTGCGAAATTTTTCCGTCGAATCTCGTGGCCTTGGCCTTAGACTAGCAGCGTGGTGCGATGTTAGATGCACGTGAAACTTTAATAGGAAAATATTTAATTTTTGTTACAGCGACATAATTCGATAAGGCACACGAAACTGTGAATTGACCGCGATCGTCTTAAATTACTGCATTCATGGGGGTCCCTATCACGTATTTTGTGACGTCTTCGTTTGTAAAATTTGTTTTCGCTGATTCTTAACGTTCTCATTTGCTTTTTCCGGTAGTCGATTATGTGCCTGCCGAGTTTACTCGATTGTTAGCTGCCCTTGATTGTAAACCACACTTGAACATAGGCTACCTATGCCTCCGAGATGCAATCGCGACGTTAAAGTACTCGTGCGTTTCCCGTTAATTGGCAACCCCGGTATTAATGATGCTTACACCACTACAACTGCCTTCTGTTTGTCATAATCCCTCCTGTGACGGATGTGCACGTGATACTGAAGCAAATCGAATGCCAAAGAAGAGTTTGGTCGACAAAACGCAGCCAAAGAAAGACAGAGCGTCATCTAAACCTTTCGATAAAGTAAAGAAATAAAAAATGTGAGCCGCCCCTGATCATAAGCCGCATGAAATGATGAAAAACTTTATAAGTCGCGGTTTACAATCGAATAAATACGATACTCAGCTGCGCGTACAGTTAGCTGGGGAAGAGAGTTTATGATATAAAACAACAGTGTATTCTTTCTATGAAAAAATATTTCCATAGGTTAGAGCAGAAGTGGGGAACCTATTTACTATCACGGGGCGCATAAATTGTGGATTATCGCAAGCGGGCCGCATATAACAATTAATTTTATCCTAAAATTCTACCTTGTCTTGCTACGAGTGATAGAGGCCTCTTCTGACATACTATCTTAAGGGATAGAGGCTTCTGGCTTACTGTCTAAGTAACTGCTTTATCACGGTGCTTGATTTTTTACGCAATGTTGTACTCTAAATTGTGTAACTAAAATTCTGATGCGGGCCATATAAAATGTTTACGCGGGCCGCATTTGGCCCGCAGGTTTCCCATTCCTGGGCTAGAGAGTGACGCGGCAAGAAACAACATTTACCCGAAAAATAAACAGAAACCAAATATTACAACAAAACACCGGAAAAATAACAAGTCAAGATGGCCAGCCAGTCTGAGTGCGAAAGGTGCTTCGAAACTTATGTCGCGAGTTTCACCTACATTAGTGCTCTTGAAACTTTTTGTCATCAGTGGCGATTCCAAGGGGGGGCTGGGTGGGCCATGGCCCCCACAGATTTTTGCTTGGCCCCCCGTTTGGCCCTCCCAGTTTTTTTCTTAATTTCCCGTTCAAGTTCGTTTGGTTGACATATGCAGGGTTGCCAAGTGCGTTTTGTAAAAATATCGGCCATTTTCTCAACAGCGCCAGATCTGAGCTGTGTCGTGATTCGTAAGCAGCACAGGGAAAACAGATAGACAATCAGTATTGTTAAGCCACATTTAATAATTTGCCCTATTTTGGTTGATTCGTTACATTTCGGTGTTTGTGTGACGTGACAATCGCAGCAAGGATTGCGACAACAGCAGCAAATAAACTTCGCTGAAGAAACCGTCCTGACAAGATTCACTACAAGAGTCATTATGATTTGAGAAGCTCTGCGTTAGTTCCTTTTGAAGTTACAGCAAATCATTTTATTTCCACAATACCGGCTTCAGACACTGATTTTCAAAATACCGGCCTTTGCTAAATTAGCAATAAAATACCGGCAAGGCCGGTGAAATACCGGCCATCTAACAATCCTAGACATATGCAGTAAATAACTTTCGGCCAGCAATATTTTAAACGATAATTTAGAAACCCTCTAGCCTGCATTCAATATTTCCCAAATGCATGATAAGCTGTGTTGTTGTTTTTGACTGTCGGGTAGCTAGAGTTGTTTATGACGACACACACCAGCTACTGTAGTAGATGCTCGCATCCTGCGTGAAATTTACCGGCAGTCAGACCGCGATAGTGGTGTGGAAAAATTCATTTCGAAACTAAGAAACAGGCGCAGAAATGGGAAGATTGATCTTTCGTGCATTTCAGTGTGAGATGGAACTGGATTATATAACTGTCAGCAGATTGTTGCTTGTCCCAGTAGTAAATGTTTGTGAAAGCATTAAGAATTGCTTTCAGTTAATTTATCAGAATTTGTCCTGGATGCAATATTGCGTTCTGCTGCCTTGTGTATGACTTCGAAACATCTTACGTAAGTGGTTCGTAACTACAGTTTTAACTCTACCCACACATGTCCTGCTGCAACCTCAGAATTTGTACGGATTTTCTGTAATGATTCAGAAGCAACTTTTTGCATATTTCAGCTGTTTTCCCAGGAGGTAAAATATTTCTATCAGAAAAACACTTAAAAAAATCGAAAATCATATTCATTTAGTTTAAATGATTTAAAGTATGAAATAACTTTGGCAAAGAACTTGCTTCGGAAGGCTTCATGCGAGAGAAGTTTTTCAAAAATGTAATTACTGAAAAAATTTGCCAGAAATTCCATGACCAGTGAAGCTTTCACTGTGAAAGATTGGGTAACGTTGATCTCAGTGGCGTATCTAGGGTATGGCAGGCATGGCACATGCCATGGGCTCCACTTTGACGGGGGCGCAAAAACTGCTTGGCAAAATTAAAATCTTTATTTACAGTTTCTTGAACCTATATTTTGCGCCCCATGCATTCATAAACTGCAAAGCT
>Ga0210059_1004266_pt1 | contig 23028 bp, 15 predicted proteins | sample Ectturendosymbi2_FD_188042 | JGI IMG/M metagenome (GOLD analysis project Ga0210059, IMG submission 188042) | Ecteinascidia turbinata endosymbiont from Florida, USA - Sample 2 (SPAdes) (version 2) | ecosystem: Host-associated > Tunicates > Ascidians > Unclassified | place: Key West, Florida...
TCTGAACCTTGCTTGAACAATCTGGAAAGACTTCGTTTCGTAATATGTCTTTACACAAAAGATCTTCTGCTCCATCGACCAAGGCATCATTAGACTATTTTTTGTTTAATATATAGAAAGGTTAACTGTTTCCCTATGACAATCTGGAAAGAGAAAAATGAATAAGGTCATCAATAAAGGTTTAGAAGCTGCCGCTTTGTTTCAACAATTGTGAAACACCCTGTACTTCATAATTTCTCATTTTCTGTGACAAAAGATTGGACGGCGAAATGGTCTTATATCACGAATGCTGTTTTTCTAATTGTACAAAATCTTGGTGAATATAATCACTTTTGTGGGTTTTAGGGGAGCAATTGCCCCCTTCTGGATCTGCCCTTGGACTGGCGTTTTCCAGAGGTTCAAAATCAAATGAATCACTCGTGTCCAATATTGTTCTTTGAAAATGGGTCCATCTGGACTAGAGCACATTGCATTGATGAACACTGAATATTTATATTATGCTGCATGAGGATTGTCCTGTCAGTAGTGTGCATATTTAGAGAGCAACTGAAGGTCTTAAATCAAACCCGCAACCGTGTTTTTGAAGAATCATTGTTGTTTTTTGTTATGTGGATGGTTTTTGTAAGTTTTGGGCAGTACTCATAGTTTGGTCCTTTTGCCCAGGTGGTCCTACCATTATTTAGCGTATATGTGTCAAAATGCATTTGGCTATTTCATTTATTTTCATAAAGCAGTGTCTTTAGACATGCCTTTTCATTTAGACACTGCTTTTTCATAATCATACATGCTTGTCCTGTGGTTGTGACCCATGGGAAGATTGCATGGATGTGTACTATAGCAGCATTTGATGAATTTGAAATACCTCACGGTTTTCAGAAATTTCAGATTGTTTTCAGCAATTTGTAGGCTAATGTTTGCAAAATTATAGGCTACAGCAAATTGCTTGTCAGATTAAGGTTTAAACTCAGATAAACACAAAGATCAAATATTAGTAGCGCCGAGATGCTGGCGGCAAAAGACTGGGTAGAAACAAAGTAAATGTAAAAGATAAACCCAAAACCTAACCTTAACCCAATACTGTACGGCACGCTAGCTACCAGAGTACCATTTCACAATATTTATACACTTTGCAACCGAAATAAAATATAAAAAACATATTAAATTTTTCGGAAAACTCGAAGAGTCGCATGCAAATGTTTGAAGAGCCACAAGCGGCTCGCGAGCCACAGTTTGGCAACCCTTGTTATAGACCATACAAAATGACTACTTTTATGGTCAATGAAGCATAAAAACTAACAAGAAAATCATGAAGTAACTGTAAAACTAAATCATTCTTAGTGTAATCATTTAATTGTTGTAAAAACATAAAAAGAGCTTGTCTTAAGTGTCTTATGTTCACTTGTGAAGAAAAATTTCAAAAAATCCACGTGCTTACCCTGATTTTGGGGTAAAGAAAATGGTAGTCATCGAAACCACTCATGCGTGATATAAATTTTGAATGCTAATAACTCAACTTGAATGCTAATGACTCAACTTGAATGCTAATAACTCAACCAGCTTAAATCGATGGGCTGGTCAGCAGCATTGGTACCTTCAGCATAGGGTACCTTCAACACCAAGCATAAGGACATGCCACTGGTATGGGGGTTGACTTGAAAATGTGTATGTTTATACCACCGCTGTAGGAGTTGCTTTTAAACTCTATCCCTATGCTGGTGGTACAAGCATCTGTTTTCAAACTCAATCCCTATGCTGGTGGTCACTTTTGAAAGCAATTCCTATGCTGGTGGCACAAACACCCATTTTCTAAATTAATCCATACATTGGTGGTACAAACAGTTGCTTCGCCATTTGATTGCCATTTCTCGCCAGATAATGTTTGGAAATATTTAGCATTATATATAAATAAATCACTTGAGTAAATCGCTGTCGTTTAAAATGCTTGTGCATAAATGCAACTTTTCACTGCAACTTTTGTTAAAAATAAATGCGTATTTCTCACGATTTTATTACAACAAAAACTTGCCCTAGTTATGAATTTTTAGTAGTTTTCGGACAGGTGCGGGTTTGGGACCAAAAAAGTCCGGGACAGACACGGGTTGAGATGGTTTGCGGGGCAGGTGCGGGCAAAATTTTGCAAGTTCCTGTGGGTGCGGGGTGGGTACGGACACAAAATTTCAACCTGCGCAGGAATCTAGTGTGTATGAGCTTGTTTGCTGCACGATGAAGTGATTTTACTTTGAATATCATTATCATCCTCCAGCAAGGCATGAAGTAATACACCAAAATATTTGACTTGTTTTTACAAGGTTAACAGGTGCAACATTCAGAATAACATCTGGAGTCATAGTATGTAATGCTGCCTGGAGGAAAAATTCTACTGACTGTACTTGTGAAGATAATTGGCTTAAAATAAAATGCACAAATTAATACTCAAATCATATAATCCTCGCTTTTGTGAAGTAACGGTTGTACCCCTTTGTAAGGTCGTTAATTTTTTTCATTCTGCTTTGCCTATTTGTTTGATCTTTCTTACCACACAAGTAGTTTTTATTTACTGATTTTGTGCCTCTTTTTCCAACGTTTATTATTTAATAGCCCTCCGTATAATATGCATGTCAACCTTACAACCTCATGATTACCTTTCGGCCTATGTGTTTTGGTACCATTTAGTGTTGATTCACTGTAGTGCTATTCATAGAATGAATGAATGAAAATTTCATAGAATGCTCTGTAATTGGCACCAGATAATTTTTCCTTTGTTCGTTAAGGCAGTTATTTGAGAACGGCGTATTGTCCAGTTTTACTTGTCGCAGCTTGTGTCTTGGTTGATTCATCTCAGTCAAGAGTATACTTTCTCTGCTCTTGTTTTAGCTAAGTGTTTGGCACGCTGTGGACCTTGTAGTACTTTTGTGCCGCACATCCTGTGCTGGTTGTGTGGGCTAAAACATACTATAGGTTACTGTAACAACTATAGAACATTGATTGTTTTCATGTTAAAGCTATTTTTGTCATTATACAGTTCATGGCATTAACATACTACTGCCTGTAACAGATAACTGAATGCAACATATGTTTGAAATTGGGCCTTCATAAATACACATAATCCTTTCACTTTGACTGAAGGGGCAGTTTCGGCCATGAAAACAAAAGTTTGTTGATCACTATTTTAAACCTTCAGCATTTCATCCTTAAGCATTTGCGTGTTGATTTAGTACTGAAAAGGGCATATAGTTTTGTGAAATTAATATCCTATTTAAAACGTTTGCTGATAATTCTACAATTCAACACAAGCAGGCAGATTCCTCAGAAGCAAGGCTATAAAGTTTGTCTTGTTTTCTTTGATACAAGGAGGTAATCACTGCAACCACTGCTTTCCACAAGTCATTTACGGAAAGAACTATGAGACAAGGAAATGGAGAACTTACGAACTGTTTCCAACAACAAAGCTGTGTTTAACACAACAAACGAAAAACTGAACATTTGCTACATTGTAAGCTCCTAATGCAGGGGTGGTCAATTAGTGGCCCGCCAAAGCGTTTTTAGTGGCCCGCGGAAGTATTCAGGAAAAATCTTTAAATCTGAAAACTTTTGAAAAGTGTTTGAGGTGACATTTGTCACATTGAATTGCTTGCGCAGGATAAAGTGTATTTGCACAAGAACAATTAGACTTTCATAAACTTTTTCTGTGTACCGTTATTGTTTATGTTTTTTGTATACGTCACGATGAAATAAAAAGGTACGGCCCTCCGCTAAATGTGGTCTACTCAAAGTGGCCTCCGAGCCAAATTAATTGCCCACTCCTATCCTAATGTATTGTTTGTTTTGTGCCTAAGCAAGAGAAAATTAAAAGTCTTTTGGTCAAGCCAAATTAATTGTATAATTTTATCAAAACTTCCAACTCTGATGGGCTTTCTATATTTCGTAAAACGTTAAAATGCTTAGTCTTTCTAGATCGTTCGTGGAACGCTGCGCTCTCTTTAACCATGATGTTTGCCACTGGGCACCAGTGATGTCACACATGGCGTTATTCCCAGTGCCAAAATGTGCTAGTTATCAGCTGTTACTAAACACAGGTTTTCTTAGCAGTACTTGAGTTTACAAGGTTCTGGGAAGGTAAACCTTTTAATATAGCAAATTTATTCTGCTTTTGCTCATTGTTCCTAGCCATATTGTATGTTTTTTTATATCCTTGTTTTTAGTGTCAATGTTTCATAAGGTTTGTATGCCATTTACAGGACTTAACACTTTGAGAGCAGGTCTATGATATATTCGTACTTGGATTTCGACCTAAAAAATAGCAGTTTTCGGTTGCCTTACCAATGCCCTAGCTCCTCCGCCGATTGCGCTAGAGAGCTGTTCAAGAGCTCAAACAGATCGGCCAGTCTAGTAGATTGCACTCGAAAAAAATTTTTTGAGTTGGGGATTGCGGATTTTTTCTGACTGACGTCATAAGTGAAGCAGTTTTAGGGTCATTTTGGCTCATGTTGCCTGGCCTAGGGCCCAACCGCTAGGCCAAAGTGTTTCGCTGAAGTTTTCATTGGAAACTAGACTTGAGTCCGAGTCTTTTGAGCCTTTCATTGACTTTCTAGCATTTCTGGTTCTAAGAGTTATGATCTAAAATAAACAAATTAATTAATTAACTGATTAGCTAATTAGTCAAATATTTTTACTAGCTTACATCACAACTTTTGAACCGAAACCCCAGCAGGTCATCCAAAGTATCAAAAGACTCAGATTGTAGCCTAGTTTCCAGTAAAAACTTTAGTGAAATACTACCACCTAGCGGTTGGCGCCCAGAGCCAGGCAAAATGGGCCAAGGTGGCCTAAAAGTCCTCCACTTATGACGTCACTCACAAAAAACCCGCACCCCCCAAGAAAAAAATTTTTTCCGAGTGCAATCTACTAGACTGGCCGATCCGTTTGAGCTGTTGAACAGCTCTCTAGCGCAATCGATGGAGGAGCTAAGGTGTTGGTAAGGCAACCGAAAACTGCTGTTTTTTTGCGAAAATCGTTGAAACTACCTGGGTGCCAAAAGTGTTAAGATGTGTTTAAATACACGAAACTAGTATCCTTATCTAATAAAGTTGTGATGAATTAACTTGTGTGTGTCACCATTGTGATTTTCAATTACTAACACATGCATTGAGGTTTTCTGGATGATCCACATATTTGCATGGAATATTGCTGGTTTGTCATAGGAATATATACCCAGTCCATAAGAATTTCGGTATGGTGTAAAAAGTCAAAATCCAACCTAGATGAAACTCTACCCAGATTGCCTAAACCTTTTTGAATCGAAACAAACTGTTTTACAGCATGATGCCAAAGCAGCCTTTTCCATATGTGCCAGGCTTAATGGTGTGGAAAATTCAAAAATGTTGAGCTGAACTTGTCAAGATCCTTGTTCTGATGAAAAGAAATAAACATATGCTGATGCAGCCTATAGGAAAGGAAACATTGACCAGTATAAAATAAAGGCCATTCAATATGATGCCTTTGCAATGCAAAAAGACAAACACCTTTGCAGCAACAGGATGCATGCAGTAAAACATCACTGAGTGTACTTCCTGCGCACAACAAGTTGCTTTAGTAAAATACAGATTTGCTATCATTGAAAACGGCTGCTGCCAGAAAAGTTTCACCAGCTGATTGAGCTGGAGAGATAACAACACAAACTTTAACCTGTTGGCAAGCTTCTGAGGAATCTGCCTGCTTCCTTTCATACTTCTGTGATGATGAAAACTTGTAAGCATATCTATTTTTCTGTAGTAGTAAGCCAGAAAGATGGTGACAGGTAAATCGATCAGTTTCTTTCACAGGGAAACTAATGTTACATTTTTCAACGCATCTTTAGTCCTGCAAACTGTAAGACAAAACTTGGAACTTAAAAACAAGTATACAAAAAACACATTAACAGCGGCTAGTTACAATGAGCACTGAATTTGCAAATTTAGCTCTTTCAACAGAGTGTGAATTCCGCACGATTATTTAGTTGGTTTTTGGGTTGTTTGCAGCCAGCAGCTATAGAGTCAAAATTGAATAAATCAAAGTACTTGTCCGATTGACCTAACATTTTTACATAAGATGGATCTTATTCTTCATAAAAAGACCATTCGTTTAAAATCTGGTTGCAAAATACCAAAAGAATGATTAAGCTGTGTTCTACTCAAAATCTACTGAACCCAAATTAGCGTGTTCACATGTGGCAACCTTTCGTCCAATGCGCTGGAAACAGAGTCTGGTTGCTCCTTTAAAATTAATAACTTGCAAAGTTCTTGATGCATTAAATTCAAATTTTTCCGAAGAACATTTTTGTAAATTTTGGTTGCAAAAAACTTAATTTCGCAAAAGTTATGGTGCGTTACAGAACAACTGCTCAGCCCTGCTGTATAGTATGAAGTTTTATAGCCTACACATGACTGTAGGTGTGAATCAAAAGTACCTAACTTGGAAGGTTATTGTTAGAATTACTTCAAATTTTCAGAGATGATGTGCATAGGTATGAAGATCATGTGGAAATTTTCTTTGCACAAATAGCATTAAAGTTATCAAGTTATCTCAATACACGAAACAACTGTCAAGACCTAAGTATTTTGCAAAAAGTAGTATAGCCTAGACCAGGGGTGGGCAACCCCTGGCACGCGTGCCGAACTTGGCATGCAAGAACTATCTGGCATGTGAGCGAGGCCTCGGAAATGAGATCCTCCCCCTTCAAATAAAAAAGTTAATAACTTTGAAGTCGCAATATTATCTGATGAAACTTGGTGTCCGTTTCTTTATTTTCATTTGTTAACAATCCATTACCCTTATGTGCTTTTGATGCCATATGGCTACAAACAAATCCGTATCAGCCGCACTCCATACCCCCCAATTAGGGAGGCCACACTGCACACCTGAGTCAAACCATGCAGGCAAACAGCGTAATAGTCCATGAAAGGTCAAGAAAGGCTGAGCATTTCAATGTATTCCAAAAACTAGAAAGCTTGTCAAAGTGGTTAATTTCGATGAAATAGAACAATTAGCTATACTAAATTTTTTTTAAAATTAATAATCTATTTTAGGTATAACGAAACAATACATTGTTAGTATACAGTGAAGCCAATTTTCAGTTCTTCCTTGTGCCAAACACAGCTTTGTTGTTGTTGGGTAGTTCATCAGTTCTCCCTTTTCTTGTCTCATAGTTCTTTCAATGAATGTCAATTTGTGGAAAGCAGCAGCAACAATGATTACGTCCACAGACTGAAGACAACAAAACAAGCTTCAACCTGTCGGCAAGCTTCTGAGGAATCTGCCTGTTTTCTGCTTTCATACTTCTGCAATGATTAAAACTTGCAAGCATATCTATTTTTCCATAATTATAAGCAAGAAAGATGGCAGCAAGTAAATCGATGATAGTTTATTTTAGGGGAACTAGTTCTGTATATTTCAATGAATCTTGAGTCCTGTAAACCTTGCAGGCGAAATGTTGGCACTTGAAAACAAGTATGGAAAGAGACACACACAAACTGTGGTTAGTTAAATGAGCACTGATTTTGCAAAGTTGATGAACCAGTCACTGCTAAGAAAATCTGCAGTTGGTAGTGGCTTGAAAAAGCACTTTTGCTTTGGAAGTAACACCACAGGCGCAATGACAAGTGCTAGAGTGAAACCATGTAGTTTGTTAAACAGTGTAACAGTCTACGAAAGATCAAGAAAGGCCGAGCATTTTCAACATTCAAACCCTCTAAAGATGCAGAAAGTCTTCTAGTATAGATTTTTAAAAATTGGAAGTTTTGGATTTTGGGTTTTTTGTGGATGACCTCATAGGGGTAGGTTTAAGCATTTTGGCCCAGATTACCAGGTCCTGGACTCCAACACCAAGAGCCGATTCAAAGTCCTTGATTGTTTTTTTAGCATTTCTGGTTCAAAAGCTATGGCCTGAAAACAAATTAAAAATTGATAATTACTTAATAATTTGCTTGGGGATTAATTAATAATTTTGTTGTATTTTAGGCCATAATTTTTGAACCAGGTATGCTGGAAAGCCAATTAAATGCTCAAAAGACTTGGATTCTAGCCTAGTTTCTAATAAAAACTTGAGTCAAAAAAATTATTTCTAGTGGTTAGGGCCCAAGGCCAGGTAACTTGAGCTAAAATGGCCTAAAACCTGCTAAAACCCACTGATGACATTACCCACAAAAGAAAACGAATTACAAAACTTTCCATTTTTTTCTTTGCAATCTAGAAGACTTGCCACATCTTTTGAGCGTTTGAACAGCTCTTTAGCACAATCACCTGGTGAGTTGTGGAGTTGCAAAATGGCATGGAAATAGTGCAAAAGCACATTGGCAATGTGTGATTTCGAAGTATGAATATTTCGTACACCAGCATCGAACATGTTAATAAAATGTTCTGTATTGCTGTCATGGTCTACTGCCAATACTAAAAAAATAAGATTTAAGTTTCCATTCTGTCAATTGTCTTTAATCAGCAGTTTACAGACTTTTGGTGTGAAAGATTGGACTATAAGGTTGCAAACATCGATGTCAGAATACAGCTAATATTGTAACACTAATTGAATTTAAGGTTGAAAGTGTGGAAAACGACTTTCATATTGCTTTGACCATAGAAGCAAAATATGAAGAACATTTAGACAAGAAACAGCAAGGCAAAATTAATTAAATTAGCTTCTTTGTATGTTATTGTATTGTATTAACTATTTTCTGCAACTGCAAGACATTGGAATGTTTGATATTTTGTTTCAAATTCTTGAAAATATTTTTGTGTTAGAACTTGACAGATCTTTCAGGTATTTAGTTTCAGTATAAAGCAGGTTCTTATCCAAGAAATTTGCATTATTTCCATGGACGCAAAATGATTTCTTTTGTGGGCTGTCGACTACAAAATGAATTGAGAATCGCTCTCTTAAACATTTTTTATGGATGTTTGCTGTTTTTCCCAAGTTGCATCATACTATATTTTGACTGTTCATGTGGCAGGGGAATTATGTTTAACAGAGTGCGATCTGACTATGCATTCTAAAATGTTTTGCATTTCCAGCATCTGGAAACTTTTTCAACAGTTTCCTTGTTGTGTCTACCATTTTTAAGGTTGCAAATTCCAACTAACTGCCAAACAAAACTGTGTTTTGTTAATGTTTTTCTCAACACTTATGCTCATTTTCCTAAAAATATGCATTGCACATTTGGTGAAAATTTGGTCACATATTGTTTTTTCTAAGTTGGTAACATTCTTTTTCTCTACAGGACTTTTTTGTAAGTTAATATCAGGAATGGCTAGTGCCATGTCTATGGAATCATATTATTGTCATGCATGTGATGCACATGTTTCTCCAGTCACTGAGGTAAGTTACAATGTTGTGTATATATTTTTTAAACCAGCTATGCCAAGTCAGTGGCCCACATGCCACATGCGACCCAGTCAAAAGTTTCGTGCGGCCCAGTTTAGGGTTTCGCTATAGTACAAGTAGCATATATACTGACAACTTGTCCATATTTTAATATTCAAAAATTTGAAATTTTGCTGCAATTGGTCCTTGGTGCCACTTTATCATGTCTGTACTCCGTGATGATAGATTTCTATATGTCCACAGGACACCTTGGTGCAAAACTTTTACTAGTTTTCAGATTTCTACCTTAGTTCTATATGAAACCACACTTACGGAGTAATTGAAGGTGCAAAACAGTCGTTATCACTGCAGTTAAGATTCAAAGGCTTTCAGTACATTAGCCTACACTAAGTTTAGTTTGCTAAGATCAAAATAAGTCATTAAATGTGCAGCCCTCATTACTACGTGATTCAATATGTGGCCCTGGTTAAGATAGTGACAATTTTTGCTCAGTTAGCAATTTAGGTTGAACATAGTTCGTCTCAACTGTTTAAGGAAGTTAAAAATCTGTTCGACGCTAATAAATTTTAAATTAATAGGTTTTTTTGACAAGTCGTTGATTTTCAACCTTAACTAATTTAAAGATTTAAGGTTGGTCATTGCAGATTAAAGGTGATAGGTTGCCTAAATCATCATGAAATTACAAACTTTGCTTATTGCCTTCAGTCTACTAACCTGAGTATTCCTTATGGATTGGGAACATTTAGTACAGTATTTGTCAAAAATGGGAATGAAAAGTTTTGAAGTAGTGGTGACTTGAGGCATTTAATAAAAACTTACTAAAGATCTTAGACAAAGATTTCTGACCTTTGCTGGATTTACAATGCTTGTTTTATGAGCTGTTTGTGTGTATGTAGCTAATGTTTGTAAATGATATAGTAGATGACAAAATTTCAAACTGGTACCTGTAAAAGTTTGGTAATGCTGTCTCTACTGGATGCAGAACCTGGAAAAGGTCTATAAAGAAAAAACAGCACTAATTTGTTGCTGGGGAAACCCTACCTCAGGGCAACATGACAACAATGACTGTCATGATGCATAAACTGTGACCAAGTCTGTTATTGTCAGTTAACTGCTGGGACCATGATTTTTATTGAAACAAACACACTGCTTTCCAAACAGGCAAGCTTTATTTAGAAAAGTGCTTGTGGCATATCTTGGTGTCATTTCTTGCAGTGAAAATGCCATAAAGGCTTTTAGCAAGTGGTTCTTTTAGTTAAGCTTTAGGTTGCCTTTCAAAAAAGGGTGTTGTCAATCAGGTTTCATATTATTTTAATGAGGTTTTACAAAGTTAATTGAGTTTCAGTTTTTAAGACAAAAAATGCAGCTCACTATAAATTAATGGCATTGGTTGTGCAGCATGCTAGAACTTCCACGTGATGGAAAAAGAAAGATTGAAGATCACTGTTATTTAGCAGTTGGTTTTGTAAGAAATATGGGCTTGTTGAGTATATGATGCAGCCAGAGTGTAAGTACTCTTTTTCTAAGTTAACTCAAGTGAACACAATGATCTGAGAACAATGTATTTTATAGTTTTAATTATATTGCAACTTGTGTTGTGATTTATTAAATTTAAGTTACATCTGAAGTTAGTTTTTAAGTCCAGTGATCGAAATTATTTGAGAAAGATGTAATTTCAAGTTTTAATTGTTGCAATTGGTGTGATATATATGTGTTGTGATATACACTTCAGTCTTGAGGTTGTTTGCTTTTTCTGCCCTTGTTCTAGCTTTACAACATTTCACCTGTTAGCATTGCTTGCAGATTTAAGGACTGATGATGTGCAGTGTTATGTGAAATCAATTACCTGTTAAATTTGCGATATGATTCCTTGCTTGTCTTGCATGTGGAGAGTAGTTACTTGAATTACTCTTCTTCTGTGTTGAAAGTTAATTAACACTTTGAGAGCCGGGGTACGATATATCTGTACTTTGAAATCGGCCTAAAACCAGCAGGTATCAGTTGCCTTACCAACGCCCTAGCTCCTCCGCCAATTGCGCCAGAGCAGTGGTTCTCAAACTGTTTGAGATTGCGTACCACCTGTTTTTTTAATGTTGGAGTGTACACACCTGGTTTCAGACGAACGTAATTTGCTCAGATGTACTCAAGATTAATGTAGCACAAACGAATTAGCAACATTAGCGTAACACACGAACGAATTATAACACAGAAACGAATTAACAAAGCTTTTCGAATATGACAGGAAAGCTGGTTGCGTACCACCAGAAAAGCCCTCGCGTACCACATTTTGAGAACCACTGTGCTAGAGAGCTGTTCAAGGGCTCAAATAGATTGGACAGTCTTCTAGATGCACTCAAAAAAATTTTTTTTGGTTGGGGGTTGCGGATTTTTTGTGACTGACGTCTTAAGTGAAGTAGTTTTTGGGCCATTTTGGCTCATGTCGCCTGGCCTAGGGCCCAACCGCTAGGCCCAAGTATTTCGCTGAAGTTTTCGTTGGAAACTAGGCTCGAGTCTTGAGTCTTTTGAGCATTTGATCAACTTTCTTGCATTTCTGGTTCCAAAATTATGATTTTAAATAAACAAATTAATTACTTATCTAATTAACTAAGTAGTCAAATATTTTTACTAACTTAGATCATAACTTTTGAACCCGAAACCCCAGCAGGTCATCCAAAGTATCAAAAGACTCGGATTGTAGCCTAGTTTCCAATAAAAACTTCAGCGAAATGCTACCATCTAACGCTTGGCGCCCAGGGCCAGGTGAAGTGGGCCAAGGTGGCCTAAAAGTCCTCCACTTATGACGCTATTCACACAAAACCCACACCCCCCAAGAAAAAAATTTTTTCGAGTGCAAACTACAAGACTTGCCGTGTCTTTTGACACTTCGACCAGGTCCGTAACCTGTACAGGAGCGGAGATATTCCCGCGCAAAGCCACGTGCGATTGAGCTGTTTTTTTGGGAAACGCTTGAAATAACGTGGATGTCAAAATGTTAAATAGTGTTTTTAATACCTTCAGCAGCAGCTCGATTCATCTAAAGGCCTGTTTGAGCCACTTTTCTACCATCACTTTGCACCACCATAACTCGCCAGATGATTGAGCTAGATAGCTGTTGCAATGCCTAAAAGATATGGTATCTTAATTATTTAAGGGATTAATTAAGTAATTTGTGGTTATAGGGCTAACTTTTGGACCAGAAACACTAGAGAGCCAATCAAAGGCTCAAAAGACTCAGATTATAGCATAGTTTCCAATAAGAACTTGAGTCAAAAATTCCTTTTAGTGGTTTGTGCCCAGGGCCAGGTAACCTGAGCCAAAAGCCTTAAAACCTACCCCACTTATCATGTCACCCACAAAAAATGAAAAATAAAACTGTGCAATTTTTTAAAATGCCAAACAGAAGACCTTCCACATCTTTGAAGTGTTTGAACAGTTCTCTAGCTCAATTGCCTGGCAAGTTATGGAGTTACAAAATGGCAAAAAATTAATGGGCAATGCAGGATTTCAAAGTACAAATGTATCATACACCAGCAGTGAATGTGCTAAGTGCAGCCCATATAATCGACTTTTGCTGCCCTGTCTAGTGTTTCATTTGCATCTTGGTTGTCAGCAAAAGCCATATTTACTTATTTTGTTCTTCAGGAAGTTCTTTGTCCAAATTGTCAAGGTGGATTTGTGGAACGCATTACAGAAGAGAACAATAGGTGAATTCACCAATTTTTAGTTAATTCTTAGCCCCAATAATTTTTAACCATACTAATTAAAACAATTGTTACTGCTTCACAACTTTTTTGTTTTTTCCATCCTGTGCCATATTAACTTGCAAGGATTTCAATTGATCTTTCAAAATAATGTTTTTGTTAAAAAATGTGTAGTTTTTTAAAATATTCTTTAAATTTCTGTACTATATAACTGAGCATTGTCACATATAATTATGACATGAGCTGACATGCAATCTAGGTTAACTGGGTTGTGTACAAGGCTTAATTTTTTGTGTTTTTGTCTATCTACATTTTTCTTGTTCACCAAAACTGTGTCTTTGAAATTCTGTTCAGTTTACTCTTCAGTGAATATATTGCAAGATTTGTAAAACAATTGAAGCATGCATCTGTACTGGTACCCAAGTTGTAATGTCAAAATATGTTTCTGTTGTAAAGTTGCAGCATCAAATGTATGAGTTGTTTTCAATTTGGGCAGAGTTTAATTCATGCCTAATAGCAAATTTCTGTACAGCTTACAAAGAAACTAATGTTGTCAAGGTTTTTATTAATATTTTACTCCAGCTCATTTTAGTTCATGTTGTAACAACAGCTAAGCTCAAATTTTAAGCTACTGTATTACTTCTATATTACTCCTTTTCACTAGCTGAGCATGATGCTTAGGACCTGGTTGCAATCATGCGCACATTATAAAATTAGTCACATGGCCATTTTTCATTTTGACACTGAAAACCACTGTTGGAGGTGGTTTTGGAAAAAACTGAGAATTTTTGTGGCTTTTAAAAATAGTTTGCTGGTGTTTGCACCCTTTCTTTTGTGGTCTTTTTGATTTATACCTTGATGCAGCACTGTTTACTTTTTTATCTAAAATACTGCTGCAAATAACAGCGTATTTTAGATAAAAATCTTTTTAGTGTTATGCTCATACATCAGGACTGGTACTGCAAATTACTTAATCCGTTTTGACACAATTTAGTGCAGTACTTGAGATGTATGTTAAAGATGTATGTAAAAGTCTTCTAGATGCACTCAAAAAAATTTTTTTTGGGCTGGGGGTGCAGATTTTTTGTGAGTGACGTCATATGTGAAGTAGTTTTGGGGTCATTTTGGCTCATGTTACCTGGCCTAGGGCCCAACCGCTAGGCCAAAGTGTTTCGCTGAAGTTTCCGAAAATCCCAAAACCTTCATGTGAATGACCCATGTCCCATACAAACCTCAGAACAAGAAAAACAGTAGGTAGAACACTTAAAATATGAGTGAGTTCATTAAAAATTAAGACTCTTTTAAGCTGTTTATTTGCAAACATGAAAAATGGTTGAGCAGCCACAGGGATAGAGGCACCCAACAGTCTGCGACAGTGCCCACGTGCCATTTGAATGGCTTGCAAAGACAATACGTTTGCTCATCACTGTACAAGACCATGGTAAGGTTAGGAATATCCTTTGAATTGGTGTTTCCTTTCTATATCCATTGTTTATTTGTGATATTAACGATCTAGTGTCTCTCATTGCTGATTAAACTACTGATTTTTGTGAGCTGGTTCTGATAACCATGTGTAACCATTTGAATAAAATTGTTCAGTGGTATCAGCTCAGCAATGGAAGACAGTAATTCTGCCCAGCTTTTCCAAAGCACTGCTCAGCATGGACACAATCCATTTGAGGTAATTAAAAAAATTCATGGCTTCACATGTTAGTTACAAGGAACATCCAAAATTGTCGCTGCCACAAACAATCCTATTGTAATAAAAGCTTTTGTTCCAAGTTGAATAAAGCAAAAAATATTGATCACAGATTATATTATGAAAATAAGTTTTGCTCTTTTCTGTTCTTCCGTTTAAATTTCTTCATCATGATCAATTTGATTATGTGTTAGTGTTTTACGATTGCTCCCAAAATCTGATCAAAATAAGTGATGTCCAACGATAGTCCTGGAAACATGCCAATGATGAGAGATTGAATTTTTACAGTTTGGGCATGTCTGAATATTGTGTGTTCAGAATGATAGATATGTGGCCAAGCGCTTTAATTTTTTTCGTATGATATCACCATATATTGTACTTGTTTTTGTCTGCTGCTATTTGTACTGTAATGCTGAGCATTGGCTACTGAAGATGGGTATTTTCCTGGCGTGTTGTTGAGTTATACACTTGAGTTTTAGAAGATAATTCTCTTGTACGTATAAAACCTGTTATGCCAAACAGTACTAACATCACGGTTATGATGACCTTGCTATAAAAAAGAATGATAACGTTGAAATTCGCACAAACACTGCAGTTGATTCTGCTTAAATGTTACCTTGACATTTTAATCATTTCATGAAACAGCACACACAGATTCTATTTGAATAAGATTTCAGGTCTGACCATGAGTAGAGTCAAGTGAAATTCATTTCCTATGAAAAAATTGAGTGATTCGACTGTGGCATCTTTGTGGAGAGTAATTTCTATAAGACAGGTTGATCTTTGATTACTACCAACATCTAGTTAGCAAACTGGATTAGTCTTCACTAACCTGTGTTGCGAGGCTTGCTTTGTGTTAAAGATAGTTAATTCAGCAAAGAGATAGTATATACGTTTCGTGTACCACTTGTAAAAAAAAACTTTAAAATTAAGGTTGTGATTTTGAAAATTGTGTAATTTTAAACATGCTGTCTGTATTTCTCAAGCAACAGTATGCTGTCACTCACGCTTAACATACAAGTCAAAGTCGAAGTTTATCATGACAACTCTGCAAGGAAGTGTTGAAACTTCCAGTATCCTGCTGTTTTTCGTCGTGTGCAAGCTGTTAAAAAAGGCTGTTCTTCCTAGCAGTTTGGCTTAAGTTTCCATTCTTATTTGGCTTGCTTGTTCTTTAGCTTTGAATAAATTTCATTGCGAATGTAAGGTTTTGAGCATTGCTGGTTTGTTGTTTGCTAAATCGATTGAAAGTGAAATGAAATCACATGTTGCACGAACATACTTAAAATTATCTGTGCAAAGTTTCCGGGCAGTCGTATTCCTGCAGTTTAGTACTTGACGCGATGCGAGGCTCGACGTAATAATGAGCACAATCAAAATTGTTAAATGAGAAGAATACATTTGTCGACTTAGCAGTTTCTGTAAGTCGCATTCACGGCGACAATGGAACTTTTGTTCTTTGTTTATTATTATCGTAACTGGTATTTCGGTTTTGACATGTTGGGACTAATGTCAGGCACAAAAGCGATTTATTATAAGTTGTTTTTAACGAAATTTTTGATTTCTTCTTTGTAAAAATTCGAGTCCGTTCAGTCGACGTATTGCGTTGCTGCGTGGGGTTGAATTAAAAAACTAAATGGCAAATGTAGTTTTATATCTGTTTGCTACAACAATTGTAGAAAATACAAATTCAAAAAACACCGAAAACCAACCAATCTTTTTTGCAACGTTGGTTCATTCACTTGAACCTAGATGTTGAAGGGGCTTTTCTAAGGCAATCATAATCTGTACTGTTCTTCACTACAGAATCGTATACAAGTTTTATACCTCTCGTATCGGACGAATAATTTTGCTGTGATCTTGTCGTTTTAACCTTTTACATACTATCAGTTCTTTTTAGTGACCTATCTTGAAATTAAGACGGACGCAATTTGTTTAAAACACAGGCAAAATCTTGCTTGTTTTTTCTTCAAGCATTTTTCGAGCCACCTTGTTATCTTTAAAAAATTTGGCTTGTAACATTTTCTCTACGTAAGGTTGAGTTGTTTTTTTATGGCAAAAACTGTCGATGCCGGAGCAAAGCCAGTCACTGATATGCGGTATTTTAGGCGATAGGCAACGACGACGACATATTCAGGTCAAACAGAGATGCGTAAAGTTCTCTAGTGACATGTCTTCTGCTATAATTACGTCTTGCAGCGTAAAGTTTTACATTTGTCGTTACATGCAAAACATGAAACGAGAAACAAAACATTTTTGGGAGCACTAGTAAAGATGCCACGCAAAATAAGCTGAAAGGGATTGAGCGGCCGTCCTTGTCTAAATATGGTAAAAATTAGCGGAAAAGTTGGCGTTTTTGTGCTAGTTCCTTTTTAAGCAAAGCACACGTGCAAGAAAACATTTCTGAGTGAACACCATATCAACGACCAACAATTACGTTTGGCTTGTCACCAGTGCTAGATTCAGTATATTTGTTACTGTCGCAAGTGTTTGTTTGCGAGCTGCCTCGCTCAACACCGCCGTTTCGGCGTAAGCGGATCTCGCAGGCGTTCAACGCTAAACTAACAAAGGCTCTTTGTTCAAACGCTGCTTACATTCAGATCGCAACGCACAATCTGTTATGCCGTGCCTTGTACGTGGGCACGCTGTTGCAATTTTCAACCCCCTCTTTTTAATGATCGATTGTTTGTTTTTCATTTCATTTGCAGCAAGTTCTCATGAATCTTCTTGTTGGATCCAGGAACCCTCCAAACCATGGGTCTGGTGGTAGGGAAGGCGGTAAGGAATTGTGTCAGTTTAAAGAACCGCCTGCATAAACGTCGTGTGGCAGTGCTAAAGTTTTGAATGTGTATGCTTTGGTAAATGCGGGCCGTCGTGTTACGTGATGGTGACGCATCACGTGGTTCTAATCAACGTTCCTTCTCTGTTGTACAGCTGTAGGAATCAGATACAGACCGTCGAGTCGTCGAACGCAGAGCGATGCAAGTATGTCAGCGCGGTTTGTCAACGATGAGTTGCTTCTCCATCGTTTGTTTAGTACATAGGCATAGCCAAGGGGGCCCTGCCTCCCTCAAATTTTTAGCATGTTTTGTCATTTTGTGCTGTGAGACGCGGGTGCTCCAAACAAAACACTGTTGCTCGCTTAAAATCAAAAGATTTACCCACGTAAATTTTTGCCAGGCTACGCCACTGGTTTGGTGTTTCGTTTTGTCTCACCTTCAGGTCAAACTGCGCATTTGAAAGTGTCTTGCTTGCATTTTAACCCGATCGAAAAAATTCGTAAATCTGCGGCGAGTTTTTCGACTGTGCTGCTGTCGAGGGTGTGTCCTTCCAGCAGTCCAGCCGTGGCAAGTCCAGAGCTGTGAATCGATCGCCAGACCTTTCGACCGGATTGCCACTTAACATCCACTGCGCCGTGGTCCTGCTATCCCGTGACGTAAGACTTGGGTTTGGCCCTTTTAAGCGACGTCGAAGCGCGGTACTTTGTTAGCGCAAGTTCCGCTGACGAGGTGCATTGTTCCAACGCAGTGCCTTTCAACACCCAACCCTCGTCGTCTGAAGCGTCGTCCAGCGAAGCGCTTGTCAGCGCAGCGACAGCCCGCGTGCCAGGACTGAACGAGGCACCGGCCCAGCCCGAGGTCTTCGTGCACGAGTGAGTGTAGGTCCGCCGCTTTCCAACCGTAATTACTCGTCACGATCGTGAACAGCCGCGTCGTGATCATGAGGATTTGTATCACGATCGTGATCGCTTGCCGTGCCAAAAACTGTTTCCTTGACAACAGTTTTTAGCAGCTCGTCGTTCGTGTTGACTTTTTTACTCTTTTTTTCTTTTCACTGCTGTTAGGGATGATATTCACGGACAAACCGCGAATAAATATTTTCTATACCGTACATAGTTTTTTAAATAAATAGTTTCCAGGGTAGCGTGGAATGAACCCGATATGGTCGAGTGAGAGGACGCATCACACCTGTTCTTTTCGTCTGACGGAAGACCGCTGCCAGTCGTCGCGTCGCCTCTTTTTTAACATTTCATGAAACTTTGGTGTCGCACGCAGTGTAATTCCGGAGGCCCGTTTAAAACTTGGCATTTGGGTACGTGAGGTCGCTTTTTCAAAATGGAGCGGGTTAAAATTTTGTGGAGCATCGTAGAAACTACGGGTCTCGTTTCAAAACGGAAGTGAGTTACTGGGGCGCAACGAGGTTAGATGGCGCCCGGGGCAAGAAGCAAGTTTGGCTCCCCCACGTGCGAACCTGAGGTCTTTCAGAAGCAAATGTACTGTATTGAAGAAAGTACTTGCGACTTTGTTGGAAGTTTTCGACGCCCGGGGAATTGTTCCCCCCTTTCCCCCCTCGTAAAGCCTTGGAGTCACTGTACGAAGTAAAGACTGGTCCTAGAAATTGTTTATCGTCAAAATCATTGCATGCACCATCCTAAAAGGGTTTGATTTTCTTTGAAAATATGTCATTTTAATCATTGCGTATATCGCCTCGAAAGAATGCTGGATTTGACCTATCGTTGCAGGAAGTATTGTAAAGTAAATAATTAGCGCATTTAGAGCTGAACCGCTTCTGTGTCGATTCGGTTGTATCGTAATGTTTGTTGAAATTACTCGGTAAGGCTAATATCTACCTATTCGGTTAAGTTGTAGCGGAGTTTGCCCATGTTGTGACAAATTCATAAAAAAGAAACGTTAGTTATTTCAGTGAAATCTCAATTATGCCAGGTGACGCTCAGATAACTCTGTACACTCCAAGCAGAGAACCTCTGCTTAAATGTTACGTCTGTTTGGAAAGCCCCGCCGCTTCGTCAACGTCGTAACCTTGAGCTCACACGTCGCGATTCCGCGGTATCAACCAGGCGTTCGACCCGCTCTGCTTTATGACGATGGGAACGCACTCCCATTTGTGCACGACTTGGCACTGATTAAGCTCCTGCGCGCGCTTTCCCCGCAAGCGCTCTTTTTAAGCCAACGGGATTTGTGGGAATAAACCTTGGGTTGCTGCATATGCTGGAAAGAACAGTTTGCGTGGGCCGGTTTCCACTGAAGTAATTCTACCCCGCCTACATCAACTGTAGGCTCCTGACCACAGCACAAGACGCTGCGGTGCTTCCGTCATAACCTGACTCTGATCGCGTCACAAACAAGCAAGCGTCAGAGCCTCACTCACATGATTTTTTAAATGTAAACGTCCGTTGCTTTTTGTATGTGTTTATTGTTGTTCGACCGGGATAAGCGTCTATAGAGCAAGCTTTTCAAATCGTACGACCGGTATTTAGGTTTTGCGTAAACTTGAAAGTTGCTTAATCCTGCGAAATCCTTTAATATTGCGCTGAAATTCATCCGCTTTGATCCATGATCAGTGCACAAGTTTTGCATTGTGTATGCGCAAAACGCAAAGAGCAGGTCGAGATGCGCTTAAACTATCCTGTACCTACCGCTTACCAGGATAATTAATCAGCGAATCTGGCTTCATTTTCTTATTTTTGCTGTCTTATAACAAGAATCGCGGTCGGTCAGTCATCTGACCTGCGTTCATCTTCGTTATTATGTTGCAGGGTGCTTCGCGGCGCGCTTGGCGGTGGTCTCGGCGGTCCTTTGTTCCCGATTCCGTTGAGTGGCGCCCATTTTCCGTGGTAAGTGCGCACGATAGTACGAAGCGTTTCTGACACAGGCCCGTAGCCAAGTTTTAAGGTTTGGGGGGCAAACACATTTTCAGGTGGGTAAGATTTTTGTTTTTATTACTATGTGTTTAAAACAAAGTTTTCTGGGCACAACAAAATTTGGCGTCACTGCCCCCCCAATCCCCATGGATGGGGATTCTGACATTAACAAAATCCTGTCCTGTAGCAGAGGTGAGCGGACTGTCACGTTTTACGATCCGGATCCAGTTTTGAATATTTATGAATCAGTCCAAGACCAGACATTGTCCAAAAATTTTTTTAAATGTGGAATCCAACTTCAAATTAAATCCAAAAAATTAACAAAATACAGCTTTTCAACAACAAAAATTATGCAATTCTTCTCCATTAATCAGTTCAATCCTTTCCTGATCCTAAACTGTTAAAGCGATTTACAGTCTAGATCCAATCCAAATCCAAAAAATCGCTGTAGTCTTGATCCGGTCCAATCCAAGTCCAATGCTCGTCTGTGTCCTATAGAACCCGGTCGCATATTGTGCACGTTATGGCGCTCTCCGCCCACTTCGGCCTCGCCGGCTTGTTATAATTAAAGAGTACGTCATCAGTAAGGCAACCAAAAGTCAAAAATTTTTTGCCGTTAAAGTTTATGAAACGTCCACAAACCAAATTTAGCGTTCATACCATGAGGGAGTCCCAAGATGTTAGGTCAAAAAAAAAATTTTTTTTCGTTGGATCAAACTTGTATCTGTTTTTGTTTCTCTTTATCGATATTTTGTTGAAACTACAACAACAGATATTGATATGCTTTTGCAAGTTTAGATGCAATTCTGTAATATTAATGGGTTTGTTGCGATCTCTGACGTAATGATGTTGTTTTACCCACTACCGGACGATTGAATATTATGCAGGATAGGTGTGGCAAGCCACGAAACGTGGTCACACAGTACTTGGTTTGGTAAATGCTCAATCCATTATGTATATAGCGTTTCAACTTCATGATGTTCTCAGGTTTGACTCTACTGTAGTTATTAATGTACTTACCAATGTATCATCCCCAAAGTTTTAGACAACCAAATTATTTAAAATTTCGACACATAGAGTGCATGAATATATGCTTCTGGGTTAACATCAACACCTAAGGCTGAATTATTTTGCAGTTGCAAACGCAGAAATTCTATAGGTCAAAATAAAGTCAAAATTTGTAAATTACAAAGTCAAAATTGTAAGTTTTCAGGTCAAAAAATTGGTCGCCCAAGTCATCAGCAATATATAGTATATATGTGTGTGTGTGGAACCGATAGATAGAAAGAACTGAAAGGCTTTTCTATGTACGGAGACTGGGTCTGCTTGCTCAGGCACATAGGTTCAACGGTGCGATCAGGTATCTGCGCACTGAAAGTCCAAATGTATGATTTGAATTGTAGCGTGAAGGGTAAACCACCCGTGTCGGTCGGGCTGCTTGCCTCCGCGAAGCAGTGGTTTTCAACTTGGACAGTCGGGTGTTTCCTTGTGTTGTGCGGTCACCTTCCGTGACGTATGCGCAGTTTAGTGTCAGATATATTCATGGAATCTGTTATTGAAGTTGTCGCCAATTTTCACGTTTCGTTACAACATCGAATCATCGCATAATTTAATGTTACCTACGATTGCAAAAGTTGAAAAGCCGTTTTTCCTTAAGTTAAACAGTTACAACTCTCACATTAAATTGTTTTCCGTAAACCCATCTGTGTGCATGAGCAATCGCGTTTGGATGAGCACAGAGATTAAGTTCTATAAAAAGTGGTTCGTGCTTGATCAGAAAAAAGTTAAGCTGCTGAGGTGAAGATGGTGCAATGCGATGGGGCCTGGGGTCGCAACCAGTCGGGGAATATTCAGGGACAAAGTCGGGAAATATTCAGGGAAGAAATTGTCGCCCAAGCGTGGCAATTTTCGAAAGCTTCACAGGTAGATTTCCTGGTTTGGTTCCACGTCATGGCTTCCCTGACCAGTGACAGCGCTTATGCTTGCTTTTCTGGACGGTTGCTGACTTTCGTGCTGCTTTTGCGTACTCCTCGTAGCATAATTAGCATTTTGTTCGATGGCACAATCGGCTTCGACGCGACGCTGTGTCCGTTCTCGCACCGTCGCTTTTGTTGTCGCGATCGTGTGACGTGTCAAGGTGTCATAGGACGCTCGGTCGTGAGCGTAACACGATACTGCACATCTCTCGACCAAGACCTCCCACCTTTTCCGCCATCAAAAGTCACGGTCACGAAGCGTCGAATGCAGAGTTTGCAACGGTTTTATTTGACAATGTTGGGACTTACGCTTTGCGAGAAGCAGCTGCTTTGCCGCGTGGCGTGTCATTTCGTTTGACCAGCCATGCGTGCCATTAGCGATCCGGTAAGGTTGCTGTTGCGTTGTTAGTGACGACTCTCCAAACGGGTGACGAAATCGAATCAGCAGATTGTTTTCAATTGAAAAAATCGATTTTCATGTCACACTGCTTATCCGCAGTCCTGAATTATTCTTATTACTCGTAAAAAATCACTGTAAGTGACTTATCTTGTGCCAGGAACTTCATGGAACTGCACGGAAATCCGAACGACTACGCATGGGGTCCCAGCGGCCTTGATGACATCATCTCTTTCGTAAGTAC
>Ga0210059_1004267_pt1 | contig 23026 bp, 14 predicted proteins | sample Ectturendosymbi2_FD_188042 | JGI IMG/M metagenome (GOLD analysis project Ga0210059, IMG submission 188042) | Ecteinascidia turbinata endosymbiont from Florida, USA - Sample 2 (SPAdes) (version 2) | ecosystem: Host-associated > Tunicates > Ascidians > Unclassified | place: Key West, Florida...
GTTTTTACCTAGAGTTAACTCTTCTTCAGGAAAATGTTCCCTTAAATTTATTGGCCCAAAAGTATGGTCTTCAATACCAGACGATATTAAACTTTCAACCACCTTTACCTTTAAATGGAAACTTAAGAAACACCTCCTACATGAAAAAAATTCCCAACTATGAACTTTAGCAACATTTCATTTGTCCAACAAACTACTGTGAATTCTAGTATTCTGTAACTCTGTTTTATTTTTTGTGTGTATTTACTTTTTCGTATTTTCTGTGTGCACATTCTATGCTTTTCGGCATGAAGTACACTTTTTGTTTTTTTCTGTTTTGCTTTGTTTTCTTTTATACCTCATTAATAAGTTTTTGTAACTTTTTACTTTTTATATTACTATTTTTTAATTTCTTTGTATTGTTGAAAATACTCTAACCACAACAATTTCCTTCACTTAAATTCTATCCACTCATCTATGTACATAGGCATGCGATTTAACCTGTACATTTTCTTCACCATGTTCTGCGTTCTTTCGTTTTCTGTTTTCTTTTCATTATGCTTATTTGTTCTCCAACTGTTGTTTCTCAACACTTGTCAAAAAGTGATAAACGGGGTTGGTTGACCAGATGACCGCCACGGTCTTTCGCCAATCCAATATGACACAGCGCCCGCCTTTATTTACAGCTATCAGCTATTATGCCATTGTGCTTTCATTTGCTCTAATTTTCGCTAATGGTTGGTTTACTGCATGCGATGGCTTTATGGTGCTTCTGCTTATTGTCTGAGTCATATGAAACAATAGACCATTGCTCCATTGCTTTCTTTCGCTCGCTACATTTGCAGGTTGAAATAATTCACAGATAGTTAAAATCTAACCTGACTTAACATTGTTTCATCATCAAACCAAAATATTAATCTCTTTCGTGCACTCTGTTCGCAAATATTGTACCAAACAACTTCACAGAGCATCAAGTCATGTCGGTACACCATAGGATCCTTTGTGACATATGCGATTGAGACCTTATCACGGGTAACAATGATAGCCATACGTAACAATCAAATCATTATTTCGGGGAAGCAACGTGAATTAAGCGTGTAAAAACCTGGCTAAAGTGCAGTAGTTGTGTGTTTTAAGTGGATGCGTTCAACAGAATTACGAAGAAAAACAATTTGAGTTTAGGAAACAATGATTAAAGAAACTGCAAAAAACTTTATACTGAGAATATTTTTGAAAGTGCAGAATATTTTCTACAAATTACGATTTTAGGCCAATTTTTGCCGCCCCTCTGATTCTGCCGCCCCTGGATCAATCCAGAATGTCCAAATGGCTGCTACGCCACTGGGCTGAACTATTTCGCAGTTGAAAAAGAAGGAAATTTATAGGTCAAAATAAAGTCAAAATTTGTAACTTATAAAGTCAAAATTTTAAGTTTTTAGATCAAAAATTGGATTCCCTATTAATGACTTACTTAGAGCAACCAATTTTTGACCTAAAAACTTAAAATTTTGACTTTGACGGATTTGTTTCGAAAGTGGCAACGTGTTAATAATAACATGAAAGAAGAGGTTTAGCCGTATACTACGTTATCTTCCCGGGCTTACTGAGAAAATTAAACGATGCTTGACAGCCACAAACTAGAAGTCGCATCAAAAGCGCTGAGAAAGCTGGTCAACCTTCTGACTTCCGTCAAAGACCACGTGAACATAAAGTTCCGACAAGGCGTTGTTTATTCCATTCCATGCCGTGACTGCAGCAAACGATAAACTGGGGAAACCAAAAGAAGCCTTGAAACCCGCCAAAAAGAACATAAAGCCGATAAAAAAACAAAAACGTTTTCACAAAAGTGCCGTAACACAACACACGTTCGATTTAGACCCACGAAGGACTGGGAAAATGCGCCCCAGTTTATTGAATCATTCTGCGTGAACAGCGATGAAGCCACAGTCAATGAGAAAAGATCGGATTTGTTTACTGATATTTACCGGTTCATTCTACAGTGGTGTATGTATATATTTTTACCCCTTTTGCCGTCGACCACTCTGTTCTTGTTGTTGTTTTTATTGTCTTATCTTTGAACTAAAGCTCACCGCCTCTTGAGTTCTTATCAGCACGTTGCCACCTGGAGCGTTCACATTTTATGACGCTCGTGTTTCGAAGACTCACACTTTCGTGTTGACCCTGACAAAGATAGTTGTAAGCAACTATCGGAACGTTGGCCAGTTTTTAACCTGTTTTTATCTTTTAACACCAGTAGAGCTTGTCTAAAATACTGTTTGCCGAAATACTGGCGTCTCCGAAACAGAAAGAGGTTCAGTCAAATAAATATTAGTACTTACAGACAACGTGAAGGTACTCGACGTCCTCGTTTTTAACTCCACCAAAGTAGATCGTATCAAATGTGATTATTACGGGTACGGGTTTAGGGTGAGGCAGTCGCGTCAAAAGCGCGAGAAAACACTGGCTAAGCTTATTTTTAGGTACAATATATGATATAAATACACGAAAATTGTTAGTAAACAAAAGTTTTGAAGTTCAGTGGCATGAAAGCAAACAACTGATCAAAATTTATCAAAAACTGCTTCGTTCAGAGACATAATTAACGAAAAGTTACATTCTTAGTCTATAACTACGAAGTGGATCTGGATCAAAACTTTCAAATATAAGGTGGTCTAAAAAGATGTACCCGGTTTTGTTAAAGTGGCATTTTGTGCTGAAAGGAATACTTTGCAAATATACAGTATTGATAGGCCTGCCTTAAAGGCATGAAAGCTTTGTGTGGTGTAAGATTTTTTCGCATACACCACCATTTTGCGAGCACAGCTCAGCAGTTTATAATGTGCTCTATCTAAGATCCTTGGTGCTAAATCATGGTGACTACTCGCACATTGAAAGTTGTAATTATCCTGTCAAAGATCTCATGGCGAATTCTCTTGATGATCTCCGTTAGCATCTTATTCTTGAGCGCATCAGTAGTTTGGTGGTTGTCAGAATAAATCCTGCCTTTCAGGTATTCCCACAGGAAATAATCCAAAGAGGATAGGTCTGGACATTGTGCAGGCCAAAGGTGGTCCTTACGACAGGCGATGAGCCTGCCTCCAGGGAAGTAACGGTGGAGGCATTCGAGTAAAGCATTGGAGCAATGCGGTGTTGCTCCATTCTGCTGATAAGTCACAATATCCAAGTCCACTCCTCTGTTCTGCCTCAGTGCCGGAAAAAAATTATTCTCATTAGTTCAGTGTATCGCTCTGTATTCACAGCTACCGGATGTCAGTCAGTTCACCAGCATCCTCGAACCAGTATGGACCGATAATGCCCTTACGGCGCAACGCGCACCAAATAGTCACTTACTCCACGCTAGGTTGGCTATATTGAGATCCACAAGGCTGAGCCTAAACCCAAAACGCATATTCTGTTTGTTCACGTGACCACTAAGGTGAAAATTTGCCACGTCACTAAAAAAATGAAGTCCAAGACATCAGGATGGTATTCGATTCGCTGACTGATGGTTTGCCCAAAGGCATGTCTCTCAGTCTTATTTGCATCGGGGCGAAGCTGAAAAATCTATATCTTGTACGGAAACAGGTGAATATCCTGGTGCATTATGCGCATAACTGTACTTGAAAAATCTGCTTCCTGGGAAAAAAGTCTTTGGATTTTGTTGGAGACTGTTCCAAACATTGTCTCATAGTCACGATGTGATTTCCTGTCCTGACTGACCGTGGGCTATGCTACCTTTACTGTTACACTGTGCACTTCCCATCTACCTGAAATTTTCCAGGAGGCGCTTTATTGTGAGTCTGGTTGGAGCGTTCTGCCTGGAAAGACCCTCCGAAATTTTCGTTGAGTTTGGACAAATGATTTCGTCACGAAGTAAACCTCTAGAATCTTGATCCTCTCCTGCACATAATATCTTGCTGCTTGATCCACTCAAGCTGGGAAATAGCACTTTGGAATTCTAACTATGATTTTCCTGGAAAACAAACGCCTGTGTATTTTGATATGAAATGATAGCGATAAGAAAATCGGTCCATCTTTTTGGACCACTGGTATCTGAAACCATATTTCATAGGATAATCAAAAAAGTCGTTTTAAGGTAAAGGATACCAAAATCGAGTTAGAAACTGTTCGATTTAAAAACAGTTTAACCCAAAACCGAGGTTTGAATGAAAGCCAACTGCTTCACCATACGCTCAACAGACCTTTCTTTGCACATGAAAATGAGTCATATTACGTTAATATCTACGTCACATATTTGACTTGTCTGAGAGAATCTGAAAGTAAGTTTAAAATTACAGAATCTGAAATTCTATGAAATTACATTGTTTTTCGAAGTTACGTAACCACCAAACTATAGAGTAATTATTTACCGTTAACCCGTTTGACGGTGCATCCCGGCAGGTGGCGCTCACAAGACATTTTTCTTCCGTCGACACAAGGCACTCAAACTAAAAAAATATTTTTCCGGTAACATTTTTTTAATTTGCGCAAAAATACTTTGGTCGCTTGAAGTGCAAACCGATTTTATTATCGTGCAGACTTTTTTTTGGAAAAAAACTTTTTAACTCCATCTTACATCATCGTTAGGAAACTTATGCAAATGAAACCTTTCTAATATTTACGAACAATGTTTTACTCAGTTTTTTCAACTTCATACAAAAAAGAGGAAATTGAATTTAAGAAACAGGCCACTACGTTCTTACTTCTTTGCTTAACAGATAGATGGTTTTTGTCGATTGTGCAGGCAGTGCTACAGCCTCCATCTACGTTTAGGTAACTAATAGATCAGTCGATATCGACACATAAACAGCAGCGAAAAAGGTAGTGCTGACATAAATATTTGAGGTCAAGCCTATGTATAAAGGATCTCTCAAATGAGGAATATAATGTAATAGGCATACAGAAAGTTTGGTAGAATCATCGCTACAAAGCCAATGTACATTGCTTCGTATTCCTATGTTACATACTTTATTCATGATTAACTGCTGAATATAAACGCATTAGAGGGAAATATATTTTCAGATAAAAACAAGACCACTGGATGTACATAGGTCAAAAACAATTTGGCTCTAACAATGCCCCAATGAAAATGAGTGAAATTGTAAGCGAGTTTGAGTTAGGTTGTTTGCCAAGTCTATTGAATTAAACTCAGTGGCTTAAGTTGCGTTGAGACAATTTCATTAAACAGTGCATTCGTCTTCCTTCCTCAAAGCTCTCACATTTAGCAGAGCGATTAAATTATAAGGTTAAGGATTTAGTCTAGGGTTAAAAACTTTCCACAGCAATGTTTTCTGGGTGCTATTGCAGTTTGCAAGTCTAAACTACCTCTCAGTTTGCATAGCTCAACACGCTTAGTAAAAGCTGTTGAGCATTCCGCACCAAAAAACAATCACATGAAAAGATAACTAATGGCAGTGGCAAAAACATTATCCACTACTCTTTTGAACGGTTGTATTGTTTTCATTATATCTTAAGCGTAGTTTTTCTTCAAGACATTAACGAGACATGTAACAGTAAGTCGAACATTTGCAGCGCGGTCATCAGTGTGCTTCCATTTCACTGACTTTTGAATATGTGGGCTATACCTTTGATGCAAAGGCGTCTTTGCAGGTTTAAAAGGTTTGTTACGTCTGTCCTAACTCAGGCCAAGCCAGTATTAAGATGTAGCATTGCTTCCGCACATCCCTAAGTTTATAGCAATTTTGCTTACAGGCATAACTGTTAACAGGTCATGTTCCCGAAAAAGAAGATCGTTTTTCTTGAATCGTTTTTCCTCTGTTCTTTTCCTTACAATGTTGTTTGCCTTTTTATGAAAATCATAACATCTTTGGTCCTATATCGAAAAAATGTAGCTTATGCAAAGGCAGGTAAAGCCGAAGAATGCAACCCACACAGAAAAAGTACATACGCAAAGCAACCAATGCAGAAAAATTGCATAAATGCAAAAGTGCGAGATTACCCATGGGAACAACAGATACAAACATTTTTACTGTTGAAAAAATTCTGTTTTTCTGACGGATTAAAGATTCAAACTTAAAAGCAATACATTTGAAGTTACCACAAAAAGAGTTTTTTTGTTTCTTTTCACATGCCTTCACCTGTATGGCTCGTATCTAACTCCCGTCCAAGCGCACATTACAGAAGCCACTTAAAGCCGCATATTTTTATTAAACCGCCTCTAGCGTCTGCTGCAAAACTTCAAGTTCTTACACTTCACGTAATTGCAGGCGTAGATCTTGTCTTAAGCTGCTCTATGACGCTATGTTTTCAGCTTCTCTAGCGTCCTGCACACAAGTGAAGTGGGAGTTCCTGAAACCTCTTAAAGGAAACCTGCTATATTGGTAAAAATATCGTTTGCTCTTAGTTGGAATTTCAGCTGGAAAGTATTTACAGCAGAACAAATGTTTACGAGGCTGACATAATTTCAGAATCACTGGCCAGCGCTTAATTTATCTGGTCTTTTTCCAGAATATATTTGGCCCCTTGCAAAAATTAGAGACCACCCTGGGTCCTGTCTGAGGAACCGTATTTTTTCACTTTTAACCAATTCATTGCAGATTTTCCCAAATTCTTAAATTTAGAAGATTTTCTATCAGAAAATTTGATTAGGATCCTTGGAGTCCATGAGTTACTGTGAAAATAAGTCCATCAGAATACCTGGGCTGAGTGTTATTTGTTGCATTTGCAGAGGTAGCAGTGAGTACTGTCACGTTACCTAACTTACTGTCATTTAGGTGGTGCACGTGTTTGTCGGTTTAGTTCAGATTGCGGTTGATCGCTTTAGCACTTATCGAGGATGGTAAATTCATCTCAGTTTGTGGCTACACATGGAAATTAAGTTGTTCTCTTACGATCTTTCATCATGTACTGGTTTTTCTGTTGAGCTACAATCGTGATTGAAGAAAATCGCCATTTAATAAATTGGTAACTATGTGTTCATGATTTTGTAATTGTTGACAAATTGGAAAAAACTAGTTGGGGTCTTTTTTTCGCCCCTTGCTTTAAAATTTGGCTCTTTTCTGGACAAGATTTGGCCCCTTGGCAAAAGTAGATCTGGCAACCCTGGTTGTAGGCCTACTGTCCTAAGCGCAATGCTGGCGATCAACGTTATTACACTCACGTGTTTTGCGATTTTTCAGCTGATTAAGTTCATGTGCTTTGACTCAACGTTAGTTACCCGCACAAAGAATTTCTCAACCCGCGCCCGCCCCGCACCAAATTCAACCCGCGCCTACCCCGCACGCACCTACTCGCATAGCAGTGTGAGTTCCTGCACCTGCCCCGCAAATGTGGGTACACGCAATCCGCGTGGGTTAACCCGCCCCGCGCAGGACTCTATTCTACAATCAGGTAGACTGAAACTGTATGGAGAAATCAACTAGGATTATATATAATGGCGATTATGTGAATTTCACAAAGATCTGTCCGTGTTTCGGTTTTGTTAATGTAACAAAATGTTGATGTACGAAGTTCTAAAAATTCGAGCCTTGAGCAAACCATTGAGGCTGCTGTTCGCGACCCCACAGCAACTCCTCCGCGGCCCACTTTGGGGTCACGAGCCACCGGTTGGGAACCACTGGTGTAGACAAAGTAAAGTTGGCCTGCAGGTACATGAACTGCGACATGCAAAGGCACTAACTGCAATTTAGGCTTCTGTGTTGAGCAAGCTTTGCATTGTCCATTTCAAAGTGTGCCGCTGAAATTGGACTTACAATACAGGCTGGTGAAGCTGAACATTGTAGCACATACAAAAAAAATACTTATGCAAAGAAACCAATGTAGCAAAATCGCATAATTGCAAAAATGCTTGCTTAACTATTGAAACAGCAAGTACAAACATTTCTGCAGTTGAAAAAATTGTGTTTTTCCAGACGGATTAAAGAATCAAACTTAAGAGGAACATGTTTGTTTCTTTTCACATAACTTCACCAATATGGCTCGTATATAATTCCCGTCCAAGCGCACATCAAAGAAGGCATTTAAAGCCACATATTTTTATTAAACCGCCTCTAGCGTCTGCTGCAAAACTTCAAGTTCTTGCACTTCATCTAATTGCAGGCGTAGATCTTGTCTTAAGTTGCTGTGTGACGCTATGCTTTCAGCTTCTGTACCGTCCTGCACTCAAGTGAAGTGGGAGTGGCAAATCTTTGCGTGCGTGTGTCTTGTTTTAACATTTAAAGAACTTTGAACATAGCTTTTCTTCATTCCAACGCTGTGTGAAAGACATCTTTGAAGCTTTAATTGGAGAGCAACTTAACTGTTTTCCCAAGAAACGATTTAGATATCAAAAATATCAAATTCAGCAACCTTTAAAACGCAACGTTTTCTGGCAAAATGTCAAAATATAATGAGTGCCACACGATATAGTGAATACAGTATATAATTATATCTTGTGAAGATTACTCCATTGGATTACACCGTCTTTCACAAAGTGTGTCTCAATTTGAAAATTTTGGATCGAACATTTCATCTTACCAATTATCTGCTGTCTCTCTTCTTATAACCCTCCAGCTGAGCCCAGTCATAAACGCACCATCTGCAAGGCTGAACATAAAAGTGCAACCAGTAAAACTGAATGCTTATTTTAAAAACCTTCAATTAACCATTCCCTCTAGGAATGCATTTAGACAAATCGGTATATCAACAGCAAGTTAAAAGCAGTATGATTCAGTATAGAGATTAGATGACAATATGGTTTCTGATGAAACTCTGTAGCCTAGTTTCTTCATTCGTTTTCCAATGAAGGCTTGAGGCAACTAGAGCTGCTTCAGTAATCTGTTCAACGATACGCATTTACTGTCACAATGGCTCATTAAGAGAAAGCATTTGATTATGTTTCCCAGCTGCCCCCATTACCAACAAGAACGCCATAGTACATAGTACATTTACTCCACCAACATGACTGGTTTCTATTTAATGCTTTGTATCATGACGTCATAAAATTTGAACCATTTAATCCGGCCCTGAGTTTACCTAAACTCAATCATGCCTTAGCACCGGGCTTGTCCAGTAACTTGATTTTAACGTACAAACATTCAAAGGGTGGAAGCCCGGGGCAATTTTCACTGTAGGGTCCCTACGACATAATTCATGACGTCATCGTTTGTAAAAATTATGTTTTCGCCGATTCGCTACGTTCTCGTTCGCTTTTTCCGATAGTCGAGAATGTGCTTACTCAACTGCACATACACTTAGCTGCGAGATGAGAGTTTATGATATAAGCACTAGAGTGCATTCTGACTAAGAAAAAAAATCAAAGGCTAAAAAGTGACTTGGCAAAAAACGTTGACCCGAACAATAAGCAGAAGCCAGAGATAACAAACAAAAACACCGGAAAATAACATGTCAATATGGCCAGTCAGGCTGAGTGTGAAGGGTGCTTCGAAACTTATGCAGCGATTTTCACCTACATTTTCAGGTGTTCTGGTTAACGCCACTGCTTTACCGTTGCTGCTTGAAAGTTTTGCAGGAAAAAAAACGATTCAGTCGCGGTGTTTTAGCTAATACTGCCAGATCCTTGCGCTTTTGATTTCCAGATGGCATGATGGCATTACAGATTTCGGCATCGCACCAACCATAGGTGGCGGAACCGGGGGGCAGCATTGGCCTAGACCCCCACTTTTTTCGGAGGGGGATGACCCCCCACTTTTAAGTTTCGAATTTTGACTAAATAATTTTAAGAAACACAATTAGGAAGAACAACTTATATTTATGTGCTCAAGTCAGTGTAGCGTAGATAGATAGGGTGTAGTGCAGATAGGGGTCGTTGTGGGCTTATAGGAACATTGTATAAAATTCCTTACACACGTTGACAAAAGTTAATGACGTCATATTTCAATGCTTGTGACGTTACAGTTGCAAATTCAAACCACAAAAGTTTTCTATAGTTTTCTTGACTTGCATTTGTGCCCCCCCACACTTTGAAAAAGGTTCCGCCATGGCGCCAACTATCCACACTGCAATCTCGTTTTCGTCTCTTTCGTTCTACAAATCGACTAATTAAACCCTTTTCTGACAGATCACACTATAACATGTGGTGTAAATGGTTTGACCAGCTTTATATGCTTCATATGTTTATCATGATGTGAAGCAACGATAGTAACCATCGAAAGAAAAGTGCGTTTCCACCATACGTTACACTTTATGACGAAAGAAAGGATCGCAGTTCGACTGCGGCTACCTCCAGACGGCACAAGATGTTACGGGATCATTGATACTAATGTGCAGAATTGCCAACTTGGCTTATTAAAAACCTGATTTTGAAATTCTGGCTTTTTTTCAGGCACTTAGCTTTTTTTGAAAATCAAATCCGGTCCTGCGTAAATTTCAAACAAAGATTTTGCTGTTACTGGACAAGATGAAAAAACAAGACTGCTTTCATGAGAACACTGAATCAGCAGCATTTTGATGGGCTCTGTGCAGTAGTCTTCATAAGGAAATTTGGAACTGAGTAGTTACGATTTCTGACAAATCACGGGTCGATGAATGCAAACTCTGAGCTCTTTGAAAATGATCTTTTCTCAAACCAACGAAGACGTTTTTTCGCTAGAAAAACTGAACACATTGTTCAGGTTGCACCACACAGTGCGGTGAATGCAGGATCCCGGCAAAGTTATTGACTGGATGAAAAATGTTTACCTTGATTTTCATTTTCAATGCAATTCAATCCAAAATGGAAAGCCCATAAAATAGTGACACAACGATTGGAAATTTCATTAATTTAACCTGTTGAACAAATTGCTACAAAGTCCTGCATTTGTTTGTACATAAGTATTAAGATCAACTTTTGGCGGCCATTAGGAGATCAGTTTTTCCCCAACAAACAGACAGGTTAAAAGCGCACTTCAGATAAAGAATCCTTATATACATCCATCGACATTAATCCAAATTTTGAATGCATTTTGTAATTTAGCGTTGATGTTTGTAGCTTGTTCAGCAAACCAGTTAAAATGTCTCAGCAATTAACCGCAACCATAATATAACAAAATGAAACCGGTTAGGTTATTACAGCAACAACAATCTTTTTCCTAACAGAAGTGTATGGAAAATTCACCCACAGATGTTTGGAGTCTGGCATAATATTAACAATTTGTGTTTAGAGTTTAGCGTCATGAGGAAAACAATGATAAAAAATAAGATATTCGATTTGAGATCATTACTGAACAATCACATCCTGAATTCAGCTATTTTTTAGAAGAAATTTTATACCAACTATATTATTCTATATTTCTTAGTGAAGCCGGCTTAAAATTTCGTTGAATTTCGTCAGAGTGCTTTCTAAAAGTTGCACCATTAATTATATAAGGTTATGGTTATTTAACGCAATGCATTTTTGCCGTGAACAGAATGAATTATACGTTAGCAAACAACATCTGATGCGAGTGTTTAAAAACTTGCCCCACACCTAATAGCAGCTGAAAAGCTAACGATTGGTCAAACTTGAGATTTACTTTAATTAGCTTGATGGAATATTGCAAAAAGTTTGTTGCAATGTAGCAAATGACATTGCGTTATTTTCTAAGCTGAGTATACTGTATAAAAACGCATTTACGAAAACTTTCCATTTGCTATATATTCTATTCATTCAACAAAAGTTTTTACATTCATATTACAGCAGTACTTTTTGCACTTCACTGTCAATCACAAGCTAACACAGAACAATGCACCTTGAGTAGAATGAAACAGAAACGGTCCAAGAAAAATAAGAATTTGTGTTCCACCCGTAGCTGATAGTAGTAGTCTCAGATTTCTATAAATTATAAAAAAGGTTTGCACCACTGAGTTGGTTTCTGCTGAAAATACTTTCACAGGCTGATAATTTAACTGGAGAAATTCATAAAAATGTGTCTGCCTGTCAAAACAAAAAAAATTGTTTCCATTAATGCTCAATATGTAAATTAAAAAATATATCATGCTTATATAACCACGTAAGGTTTGGAGTCTGATATCATATGAACAGTGGCGTGCAGGGCTCTGGTAATGCCCGGGGCGACTGCTTGATTGTATGCCCCCTACCAAATTCTAGTATTGAGCAGTGGCGTATGGTGGTCATTATTACTGGATATACGCTGTTCGTGACGTCACAATATGACGTATGATCACATTTGCAAACCAATGTTTTGGCGAAATTTGTCTGCTCACACTCTCCTTACTCGTTGTACAATGTGCCACTGTCATGAACATAAATTGCCAGCACTCCAAGTTAGGAGACCGGAGCAAAACACAACACTCAACGCTAAGACAGAGCAGTTCATAACTGTTAAAATGTCCGGCAACGCGTTAAAACAGGGTAGTAGAACACACTCAGTGCTACGCCAAGATAGTTCACAACTGCAAAAACATCAGGCTGCGCGAATGTCTCGTCGAATAGCAGTCAAGCAGTGAAAGTATGCGCCTGGGATGGCAGACACCCAGGGTTGACAGTTTGAAACTTGCTAAACTACACAAGAATTGAGAATGCACGTAAAGTACGCAAGAAAAGTTTCGTTTTTTATTATGTGGCTGTTATATGTAAAACTACTGGGGGGACAGAGCAGGTACGGGTTTGTGTGAGTCATTATGATCAATCCGTCTGAACTGCCAACTAATGACGTAGCTCGAAATGATGCACATATTGCAAGCATAGGTATACCGCTCTATTGGCCTAAACCGAGAATTGCCACATCAAATACGAAACGGGAAACTAGTGATGCACCAAAAGTCAGATAAATCAAGCAGGTTGAAATGGAACAGTTTTGAAATTTGACTCAGAAAATCAAATAAAATTCCATAATTACCTTTCAAGCCTTTTTTGTGATTTTTCCTTGATCGCACGATCTGGATGCCCGGGGCCGTCGCCCCATTTGCCCCCTCTCCCTCTGCACGCCACTGTATATGAGCAGGACTGAGTTCGGCTCGAATAAAGTTAGAGGTGAAGTTAAAAGTCGTTAAACTTTTATTTAGGCAAAGCAGTGAAGAAGCGATTGAATGCAAAGATCAAATGACAGTAACACCGACTAACTTTCTAAGAACTTATTAAATTGCTTTGCATGTTACTTTCGTTTGCCCTTTTGCGTTGAGTTTAGTCGCAGTTTTCTGACTGCCTACAACTGAGTTTTCATTTGATGAAAGCTGTATACATCTAAGTTTTTTCTGCTTCTTTTACTAACTCGTGTATGATGCAGGGCAAATGAACAGGAAGTGGAATATTAGGAATATTGGGGTTCAGAATTGAGTAAATTTTTATATTGTTTTTGAAAACGAGGTTAAATAACCGAAGATTCCCTCGCTGCAGAAAACAGGAAATACTCGGCTAGCTTACGAGTAACTGCTTTATTTAACGTATCCTGCTGCTTGGTTATCACATGACTAAAACACTTTCTATTGACCCTTGTAGAAGTGAAAAGCGTAAAGGTGATGGCATTTTATTCACAAAAGGAAGAATGCTTAACCTCTGGCAAAGTTATGTCAAGTTGTGCGTTTTTCTCTTTTTTGATTTAAGAAGAATCGTGCGTGCAAACTGAACAAACATGGTATCCATTGAATAATTGCGCTTGTTTGAAACGATATATAACATAATATTATAAAAGAATGCTATTCTCAGACTTTTTCCTAAATAAACAATCAGCTTGACGTGCCATTAATCGTTCCTGACAATGAAGAAGCACTGTGAAGTTGCCTTTTCTTGTTTTCAAAAATATCCTTCCTTTCATTTTTCATTAAGAAACAAACTTTTGCAGTTTGAAACGCAGTTGCTTAAAATTTTCCTCTTGCAATGATCAACATCACGTAAAAAAGTTAAGGGCAGAATCGCAAGTGAATATTAAAAATGTAAAGAAGAAGATCTTCCGTGGAGCATGTCTTTCCGTACGTTGCTCCAAATATGCATAATGTGCAAAGATTATTTTCACAAGAGTTCACTTGATATGAACAAAGACACATGGAGGTTTCTTTGATAAGTCAAGGATAAATTCGAAAGTGTTTAATTGCTGCAGTGGATTATGCAATATTGAACTGATGAATTAGTTAAGTTGCAGTTTAATTTCAAACAAACAAAAAGAATATCCTGAGTGCAACAAGTCAATTTTGATGCCTTCAAACTTGGCCGATTTTAAAAAATTTCGTGTCCATTGAAGCGATTTCTAAGGATGTAACACATTGTTATACTACAATTTTTATGATCCAGCTATGCTTTGCTTCAATTTTATGATTCAGGATAACATGTGCAATACTCTATAACCCAACCAATAGAAAAAGTTTGACGTTCACTGTTGAATAAAAGCAATGAATCATGTGACTGAGCTTGCGAGCAGGCTTCGGTGATCCTAAACAGCTGTCAAGATTCAAGACCATAATTGGCTTCAAAAACGCCATTAACTACACGCAGATTTTACAATTGTTTGAACACTTTGGCCAAATGTGGCGATTTTTGATGATGAACGGGTTGCTTATCAGTTGGTTTTGTATAGTAAGACATAGGATCTAAATTCATGAGTTGAGTCTTCGAAAGGTGTTGATAGAAATTTTTGTCACAGGGCACTTGACAGGCTTTTCTGTAAGTACTTCTTAGTGTTGGGAATTTCGGTAATCCAACACGTACAAGATTCTGAGATAGTTTTTGCACGGCTGCACGAAGGTGGTCCACTCTTTGATCGTCAATTACACCAAACAGACTCTCAGTTCTTAGAAAAACACTTTTTCAAATGCAGCCGAACACAAAGTGTTTTGCAAGAATCATCAAGCAACCGAGACAATCTTGTCGATTGGATCGAATTTAAGCAACGCAAGTCTGCAAATCAAATCCGTACAGCGCTGACTTCGCGATATGGCTTCAAAGCCACTGAACTTCAATGAACTGCAACAGAAGATTTTTGACATGTTGCTCGCTAACCCACTCTACGTGCCTTTCACGTACGCAGAACAACAGAAGAAAACTTCTACTTTAGTATGGACTACGCCCTCTTCAAATAACTCTCACTTCTAATACCTCCTCTTCATATAACTCTTTTTTCTATTAACTCTCCCTTCGAAACATTTAATCGTTTAGTTATTCATGGCAATATTTTGTGAAGCTACTTGGTCTTTCGCGGATCGCTTTATAAAGTTCATTGGCCGCCTTGCTGTAGCAAAAGTGGCGCTTTTGAAATTCATAAGCAAGAACAATAAAACACGAAGCAAGGAATTTATCTTAGTTGGTAAGCTGGCAACATAGGTAAATGTACAGGAGTTCTCTTGCAATACAGCAAAATCAAGCCAGCATGTTAAACACTCATCAGTGTTTTCGATAAACATTCAGGCCTTCCTACTGCAGAGGCTGGTGTGTCTAGCATTTCTTAAAGGAATCAATCACATCTGAACAAAGCTGCAAAGGCGTTGTGATCTTGCCAGTCTTTCGGCAACGGTAAAACGTTTTCAGTTTCTCATCGCGTTCCTGAAAAGCCACCACCAAGACAGGAATCCCACGTAACTGGAATTTTGAGGAGATCTGCCTCCAAAGTTTGATGTAGTAACCCTATTAATTAGGGCCACTCTAGTTTTGTTTTCACAATGATGGTCGCCGGCTCTGAATCAGCCGAAATGTAGGTGCTGTTTCAGCGTTTTTGTGTTCTTATTCACCATCGCAGCGTTCAGACAATATTTCCTATCTTGTTGGCTTTTGACTGGCATTATTTTCAGAGATAATCAAATCTTTAACCACTTTTTTGGCAGAACAGAACAGAAAATCAAAGTGCACATAACAAAGTATATCTCAAGGCATTTAGAAATCAATTTGAAAAATATTTGACAAAAGCAGTTGCAAACTGCTCAGGAAACGGTTGCGGCGTTGGAAAGACAGAACCTTCGTTATTCTGTGGTACTTTCAGGTAATGGTTACAGCCAAACTATAATCGATTCTCTCGCTACTTTGAATGTGTTTCACCTTACCTGCGCCATGCACCCATGCAACACACAAGTTGAAGGGTGCGAAAATGCCCCATGCCAACACAGAGCAGTTTTTTCCAACAAAATAAATTTTTATCGGAATGGGTTTTTGGAACAACGACTATCAACGTATCTCAAAAGAGAATCAGACTTCTACGATTTTCTAACTTCTTTAGATGTGCTTTCTCGCAAACGAATTGCAATACATCTTAGAAAAGGTCTTTCAACAATATACTGCCTTTTCGATTAAGCAGCACCTGAATTACACGCATAGATGTCACAAAGATTGGGAAAACGGATTTCGCTGTTTCCACAGTAACATTTCTCTTTGTGTGTTGCAGTGAGTAATATTTGTAACCAGTATGCTTCCTTTGTGTGCGTAGATTACGTACTTTTTACCATAGGCGAAGAAATTAGAGATTATGAGTCTTATATCCCGGCACAGAACAGTCAGCTGAGAGGCGACATTCAGAAAATGGCAGCATGAAAAATTCAAGTACCTGGTAGATTGTTGCCACATTCAGACAGATTAAAAAAATCCATTTTGGGAAGAGTGGAAATGTATGCGGCAAATAACTGCTGGGACTGTTTAGCAATTTATATTATTTTTGGTAGTTTCTTTTTATAGTTTTGTTGCATATTTTTATATTTTACAGATTCTGATTCACATAACGCGACTAAGGCTGGGTCTTTTGGTAGAAACGCACGCTTCATTTTTCGTAAGTACAGTGTTCCCATTGATAAAATCAACCGGAAAAATGGCGGAAGATTATCCGCACTGTTTACTTAACAAAGCAACGATATGGCACACAAGTGTGATGTGCCGTATTGGTCAAAACCAGATACCTGCAAAGCGAACATAGCATTCCACTCATTGAAAAAGTTGCAGGTGCAAAAATGGGTAAAAAGGAAAACCAAAAAATGTTTACATTAATTTACGAAATTGCACGCAACCGACTGTGAAGATTGCTATGTTCACAAAGCACCGAATGTGAAACATTGTGGACAACAAGACAAATCGAGCTGTGTAAGCGTTGCAAGTTCGTAAGGGATGATGTGTAAGTTTCATTTGTATGTCTTTTCATACAAGATATGAAAAAAGATGAAAAAATGAGACAAAATTATCCCTATAGTTTTCTTTTTCGTTGACAGGAACAGTCAGCATATTTCTGCTACATTTTAGCAAGAAATTAAGAAAATCAGCAAGGAATTATTAAATTGTTTTCCGCGGTAAATTTTTTTTTCAAACTACTGTAGAACGAAGTTGTTTCTTCGGTCCAGACAATGGAGTTTCCGATCCACGTGAAATTCAATTACTCCAACCGTTCATGTTGCTTGCTCTAACACGTTCAATAGCTGGTGCTTTGTACCTAGACTGCACTAAGTTACCTGTACAATAGCAAGCACCTACTGCTAATATAATTTTCTGCTTGTGTAATATTTACAACGATGAGTTAACCAATAATATTATATTTACAATCACATAAATGCTACCGCGCACAACTTGGCTCAGCAATACATGTCGAAAGATGTCTTTGCGCTGCTGCGAACCTGTTCATATTGATGAAAAAACAGAGAGCGTTTTTTGCTGAATCAGCAACCTCTGCTCATTTATTCAAATGTATTTTTATCAAGACGCTCACCCAACTCAGCAATGTGCGTTGTTCAAAATCGATTAGACCCTGGCAAAAGGATTTTAACGAAATCCTGTACATTTTACTTTTTTTCCAGTATTTCATAAAGATCTGATCAAATTAGACAATTTGTAAACTCTGGACGTCTTTGCAAAGCAGTGTTTAATTTAAGCTTTGCTTGATTTTCATGGTTCAAAATCAGCGACTGCAGTAAAAACGCAAAACAACGTGACGATCAATGTAGTTGTAACTAAGAACCTTTAAGCAAGTGGGCAGCAATAGTAGCAGCATTACAAAATGCGTGGCGTGCAGCTAAATGCTTATACTGCGAGCAATAACGCAGAATATCAAATGAAACAAGGTGCGAATAGGACACTTTACAAGAGACACGCTTACTTTTGGATAAACCAGCACAAAGCAAACGCTTTGGAAAGCCGCGTAGCCCGTAAGAGAGCATTTGATCACAGAGGAATATTAAAAATTTGTCTTCTGTTTGTGACTGCCTGTATCTAAAATCCAAGGCTAAAAGAACGGGTTAAGCTTTATGTCTTTGCTCTAACAGGTGAATTTATGTTTTTTTTCTTGCTGTCTCCGGAACACAGCAATTTACACAACAAGCTGTCATGCCACAGTCATTTAATAATCCCGGAAAGAAGATTATTTTTCAGGCGCTGGCAGCATGGACTGAAAATAGAGTTTAAGCTTTGAGCATAATGCACTTTTGGAACTTGCTGATACACAGGACATAATTTTCAACATGGGATTTGCTTTAGAGCTTATGCGTAGGCCCCTTTGTGATTTTTTTATGCAATGGAAACATGAATTTCGATCATTTCAGTTCTTGAGAACCTGAGAAACAATGCATACAGAAGCAATCAAGCAGCAGCAATTGCGAACGACAATCTGATCAATCCATGGCAGGTTTTCAGAAATGGATTTGCGTTTAGCTTTGTGTTGCTTTCGTCATAACAACTATTGCTTTGGAAAAGTTGCTCCATTCACTTTTTCTGTCGCAATCTTCTCGAATGCGCACCCTTGCAGCTGCGGTGGTATTGGACCGCACAACAATGTTGATTTTCTGAAAAATAGCAAAATGAAGCAGCGCATTTAACTTTGTAGAGAAACGATATCACTCTGAGTGTGTGTTACTTCGTTATGTTGTTACATAGCGATCATGTAAACTACTTGGTTGGTCAGTTAATTGTATCATGCGCTAAACACATGAATACGCAAGCTGTGCAATATGGCTTTGCTTAGGGAGTGTTTGCACAACTCGTCTCACTCACAACTCATGTTTTGACGGCATGTGAAGTTCGGAATTTGAACCAACGCAGGGCAGTAACTCCCGATAAAAACTGTCGCGGCCTGGTACAAAACTTCCAGGATCTAAGTCTTCGCTCCTCATTTTTTCTCGGTGAATGTAATTGATGCAAGATTTATTAGTTGATCGTCATAACGATTTTAACGGCTGCAGTAAAATAGTGCCGGTATATCATTGATACCACCATAAATTAAATTCAAGCCAACCGCAACTACAAAAGCATAAACATTTCAATCGAAACCGCTGGTGTTTCCTCGTGCACTAAACACGGTAATATACCCAAGCAAAACATTTGTGTTTTAATTGATAGAATAGCAACTTCATAAGTATCAAGACGTAAGTATGAGCCAAATGTGCTAATTGCTTGCAATAAAAGTGCAAAATCTACTGTAAAAAAATACGTAAGCTGCACAAGCCGTTCTTACTTTCATTTTGTTGTAGATACCAGAGTGGGTGACAGACCTCTTCCAAAATTGGGTATTTTCTCTTGCTTGGCGTCTTTCAAATGCTTTCCTCCCCATTGTTTTCCATTCTTCCCAAAATAAATCTTCTGAATTCGACTCCAACCGATTCAGCAGATCTTTGCGAGGTAGGCGCGAATAAACAACCTGAACCTACAAACAACAATTTATTCTTCATTTTACGGAGATGAGAGCGAACTCTTGAATGTGCTGATGTTGAATGATCGACCCACATTAAGTGTCTCGTTTTCTTAAGATGTAAACTTGTCACAACAAAGTTAACTTTGCATAGATTTAGATTCTGCCTCGAGAAAACGGCGATTTCTTTAAAACCTGTTTTACTTTTCAAAAACTAAAATTAAACTTATATTGTAGACAAGGGGTCGGCAACCTACGGCCCACGGGCCGGATCCGGCCCGCCAAGACAAATCATCCAGCCCGTAGCCCCTTTACAAATTGGCGTGCCTAGTGGTGCTATGTTTTATGACTCTGCCTTCCTTGCTTGCAACTTCTTGTATTGCATACGTACGAGGAACTACTTATAAGAAACAGCAGTGTGCTATAAATGTACTGCACGTCGTATTTTGGGCTTTCGTGATTAACTGTGAAAATCAGGAGTTAATCTGATTGAAATTCCATAACTTCCCAAGTTTTGTGAACATCATAAACAGCAAATTCAACGGAGTTGTTGGTGGACAATTAATACGGTCCGCCACGGCCTACTTAAGATATGGCCGGATATGTCACATTTTGCAGGCCATCGTTAACAGACCGATTTGGTCTGTTTCAAAATGCAGGTAAACTCGATCACATACATTTGTTTCATGACTGTAACAGTAGTTGTAATGGTACTAGCGGTTTATGGGACTTTTTTAAAGCTTTGCAATGCTTTTGTTTAATCATGCATAGTTTGAAAAACAATCTAAAGCTACAATGTGTAAGGGTTCCGGAAAATGCAAACCATGCTACATATATAACTACTCACAGCATACCTTATGAGCAATTTCTAAGTTAAATACAGACACTTTTGCAAACAACCTTCAGCAAGTAAAATGCAACATACCTCTGTGGAATAGTGCAAACGTTTTGCTACCAGTGTGCCCAGATTTGCTTTAAATTATACCAAAATGTCAATACAAATCATTTTTTAAATATAAGTTTGAAATATATAAACTCAAAACTCACGGAACTAACCAGATATAAACACACCCTACACGCGCACTCAGTCAAACCTAGCAGGCTGACAATCGACATGTTAGCACCAAGCGCGAAAATGTGACATATCCGGCCGTATCTTAAGTAGGCCGTGGGGCCGCCATACTTTGCAGAGTTTGTTTTTGGCCCCCGACTAGGAAAAGGTTGCCGACCCCTGCTGTAGACTATAGCACAAACACTGATTACACTCATACCTGATATTTCACATCAAAGATGGCAGGGAAGGCTGTAGTGAGACTGATAATGAGTCTTGCCTTCTGCTTGCGTCTCACACTTCGTATAGTGACACGCTCCGGTGCACTTGTAACAGCTGTTTGATGTTAAAATATGTTTCTTTGGCAAATGACTGTTTTGAATACATTGAGCAATCAGGCGAGCGCACACTTTCATCATCTAAACACAAAACTACGACGCGCTTTATGTATACGATACGCAAGTTTTTATTTACTTTAAATTTCTTCACAAATTCGTCTATTATGAGCTTCAATTGTCTTACGACTATAAGGTAGAAGTAAGTTCCCTCCACAGGTGAAAGAAACAAATAATCAATCACAAATTTTTAATAGGAAATCGATTTCACGTAACACTTCGCGTGGTCAGTCCTACCATCTGCAAGCAATGCTAACTGGTGCAAAACGTTGAAAGGCCAAGTGAAGGTCAGAGAAAGTAAACAACCTCAAGACTGCAATGAAAAACAGCACAGATCCAAAAGCGACAAATAAAACAATACGTCTTGCTCAATTACATGCATACACTGAAGCCTCAAAACTTACTGCGCAAATAACAAGATCCCAACGCCAACTAACGATTATTAACACCAAAGAAAAAGTCGCTTTCAGATAAATGTAACTTCTCGCAGGGCGAGACTTCCGAAATAGCTTTAAACAACATGCGTTATGATTAATTCTACGTGCATTTTGGTCGCTATGGCAACCAGGTCTCTGCGGGCAGGATGGTAATGCTTTGACTGACGCGAACGAAAATTCCTGCACACTGGCCGCGAATAATGAAACACAGCAACACGAAAAATGTTTTCATTCATCGCGGCCATTGTGGAAGAAGTGACAAGTCAATTCCAAAGCTTGGTCTTAATAAATAGCGAAATGACGATCGCGTTTCCAGATAAAGCTGATGCAATTACACGTACATGGAAAGCAAATTTACTGCTGAAGCGACAATTCAAAAACAAAAAACAAATGAAAGTCGTTTGCTACAACATTACTCCTGTCTTAGGTAGCTCTGCTGGCTATCGTTAAAAACGATCTCATAATCGCATGATAGATTTACACTGGTCCTAATAGCATATTGCCCTAAAATACATTTGAAGCTGCTAATATAGGTAAAATTTCAATAGAGTGTTTAATATCGTTTTCATATGTTTTGACACTGGACTGTTGATGTGAAGAAATGACATCAAGCCCACTAGCCCAGATTATGAAAAAATGTGTGAAACTATTCAAAAGCGATAATGGCAGGCGAGCTGATTCTCGCAAGTTCTCAGTCAATACCTCCCAACTCAAGCTCTAATCTCCCCGATAAAGTCATTTTCCAATTTATTGTATACTACTATGAACCCTGCACAATGCTGTTGATCTGGTGATGGATCTGCTTTTATCCAGGCCAGCAAACAAAAGCCCATAACCAATTTGAAACCACGAATCTCAGCCAACACCACAGTCACCAGTAAAAAAGTTAAAATTTGCACCAGAAGATTGTTTTATGCTCAAATTTATGTGGTTCACACAGAATGGTCTAATGGTCTAACCGAGTGGTTCTTAACCTTTATACGCACTCGTACCTCCTTAGCTTTCATAAAATTTTCTCGTACCCCTTGTCTGAAATCAAATAGTAATTGATAGTAACACACCTTCGTCGCTACGAATATAGCGATACAATGAACTTACGAAGTACACCAACAATCAAACATAGTTAATTGCTTTTTTGTTGTTGTTGTTTTCAATAATCATGCTGTAGCAAGACTTCGTTTGAGATAGCCACTTGCATGTCATCATCGGGCTCTTATAGATTCCTCACCTTAGTTTTGACGTGTAAGAGAGTTGAGAAACTGCTTTCACGTTACTAGGTTGTTGTAAATGGCACAAGGACTTCCAAAGATGTCTTTACTAACTGCGGGAAAGTGTTGAGTTGTGTGCACCATGAGGTACTTAACTGTATTGAATTGAACTTAATTTTAATTTTTCTACTGGTTTTCATTTCAGATTGATCTTCCTTCATGCCATCATTGTCATCCATACAGTAGATTTTAGGTTGAAAATAACTGGGTCCTGCATGCTGCATCCAACCCTGTGAATCAGAAACCTTTGCTGGATAAATGTATCACTGGAAGGACTGTCGTAACACCTGCAAATGCTTTTATACTTCAATGACGGTGGGTAACGATATTTTCCTTTTTTTGGAAACTTCATCAAGTTGTGGAAAATTAGCATAGTAGCCTGATCCAATGCAACTAATGCAGATTGAAAGTTTAATAGTGAAGACAGATATGCTTTTCCTAG
>Ga0210059_1004268_pt1 | contig 23023 bp, 14 predicted proteins | sample Ectturendosymbi2_FD_188042 | JGI IMG/M metagenome (GOLD analysis project Ga0210059, IMG submission 188042) | Ecteinascidia turbinata endosymbiont from Florida, USA - Sample 2 (SPAdes) (version 2) | ecosystem: Host-associated > Tunicates > Ascidians > Unclassified | place: Key West, Florida...
GGGGGGCGGGCACCACTGGCCCCACGCTGGCGACGGCCCTGCAACGATGCCGCTCACTTTTTGAAGTTCGCCACCGTGCGCACGTGATCTTGCGCCGGAACTTTTTCACTGCTTTCGATCTTGAGCTGGTCGTGCTTTTCCTGCAGCTCGCGCAGATTGTCTTTCAGCGCCTTGCGCTCCTTCTCGGCTTGCTGGTATTCGGCGTCCGCCATTGCGAGGCGCTTCGAGAGTCGTGCGACTGGAAGAAAGGCCAGACAGGTCAAATGCTTTGAAGTTGTCACGGTGTACTGTGTGGAACAAGTTCCTAAATCGATTACATGAAAGGGCAATTCGAGGCCGCTTTCTTACGATACGGACCAGTTTTATGTTGACATGCAACTTGTAGCTTTCGTTTATATGAAAAAATTAGGGGAAAATAACTTTATAGTAGAACACTTATGCTTCTTTTCAGTCTTGCCTGCAAGAAAAGGTACATTAGCAATATGGAAGGTACTAACTGATAATGGCTAGAGATAATTGCGCCAAGTCCATGGTTACTACTTAAACCTATTTTGTATTTTGAGTGACCGACTTGCTTAACTAACCAATAAGAAAAGTACAAGCAGAATTTCTAGACAGGTTGAAATGAAAAAACGTAGAAGCAAGTAGGAAACAAAAAACGAATTCTATCGTGCACTTATCGGCAAGATGTATGAAGCAACCATTCACCTTCGTCCACATGTCTGCCGTGCATTTCTCGCATTTTTTGTTCCATTAGCTCCAGCTGTTCCACCATCACCTGGATTTCTTCCAGCATTAGAGTGTTCTGCTCTTTGACATTGTCCCTGAAGTCCAAAGAAGAAAGCAAACAAGGCAACCACTCCTGTGGCAGGTTTTCAAAACAAACAACAAAAACGTCAGTCAGTCATGGGCTTTACCATTTTTCTTGGGCGACGTACGGTTCAGCTCGTTTGTCCTTGGTGATCGTTCGTAACGTTTCGTTTTCGGCGACAATTTCCTCAACCTAAGCATCGAAACACAGTTCTTTAACACCCATGATGAAGGCAGCAGTTCGGTACCGGCACGTCCAAGCTACGTCACTGGTTAGTATTGTTTTAGTCGCTTTGTTGTTATAAGTTTGGCAATCTTTTTTAATTTCCTCTCCAGTGGCAGAAAACGTTTGCTCGCGACCTTCCGTTTTCAGAAACAAATTTCTCAAACTGGGCAGTGAAATGATTTTTTGTTGCGGCAGGCTTTGATTTGCGATGTTGTTCGTTCAAATCGGTGCGTCCGGGTAAGCTAGACTGAAGCATCACAACCAAGCGCCAGAAAAATTTCACCACAACACTATGGAGCCAGAGCAGCAGCAACTGCTGTCGCTTGTCAAACACTGAATGACGGCCTTCCATTCCTGGGTTCCTGGCGCATGCCAGTTGCGCTATCACTGTTCAAGTGCAGGCTAAGCACTCTTGATAAACGAGGGCGAGTTCGCAATGGACAGCTCAGCTTGATCTCTCACAGGGTACCACTGTTGTAACCGCTTCACTGCGGGTGGTAGGGCACAGGACTGCGTTGGTCGAACTGACATAATCGCGGCTAGATGCCTCTAAGCCAGCACGCGACACAAAAGAACCGACTCAGTTGTCGCTGAATGGGTTCCTGCCATTGCTCAGTTCACGTCTCTGCAGCTGCAATGCTTGTGCAGCAGACGCACAGTACAATGCAGATCTGTATTGACCTGTGCGTTGCATACCAGCAGCCCAAGCCCGAAAGCGGCTCACTGATGTGTTTTTTGGGGAGGAGTTATTATATCACAAGTATTTCGTTTCGCTAAAAGGTTGTAAAGATATCAAAAAGTTTAGTAAAAGTTTTGTGTTTGTCAATTTTTTTAGGTTTTTATAGTGCGTGCCAAAAGTTGACGATCTTTTTAGTCTTTCCGAAAAATGAGGGTCTCGTGGTGGTTTCTGGGAGAGATCATTATGTCGGAACATAGGCCATTTTCAATTGCTTAATTCTGCCAACAGTTCAATGTTATGGAGCAGCACTATAAAAGCCAGCAAAGGCACGGCAGATTTCCACGCTTTTCGTCTTCCAGCTCGAGTCAATGCGGGTTCGAACCCCGCACCAACAGACTAGGGTTGACTGTCAAATACCAACCGCATACGACAATAACGTTCGGAGGTACAGCAAGTGAGGCGGGACTTACCTGTTTGCTTAGTTTCTTGCCTTGAGCGTCGTACTTGGCGATCATTTCGTTCCTCAGTTCGATCTCCTTGTCGTAACTCGCGAATAACGGTGATAAGTACCGTGGATCGACCTGTCCCGCAACAACACATCCCGAGTCAGGTCGCTAGCTGTGCGTGACTGCAATATTTTTGCAAGTCGACACCAGGCGCTCAAAGAAACCGCACGAATTTCCAGCAACAATCCAACATGCATCCGTTTAACGAATAGCGCTAAAGTTAACACAGGGGGGTTGCACGCATAACCAAGCGAGATTAAGAGGTCACCGACCAGCCATTTGGGCACGGGTCCATCGGCAGGAATTCCCGAAACGTCGTCCAAAGCACTGGGATCGTCACCGTACTTCTCCTGATACTTGCTCAGCTCGACATTCAGCCGTCGGACGGTGTCTTTGAGGACGTGGTTTTCGTCGATCATCTCTTGCATGTGATACTTCAGCGCCGCCCCCTCAGCGCCCGCGAAACCTGGTGCAAACGACAGGTAAAGCTTTTATTATCTTTGTACTGCGGGTTGGAAATACCCCAGTTAGAAACTAGTGCAACACTGCGTTTGGCCGAAAAGCTCGATTGGATTTTTTAGGGAAGGCATGTGTGAAGTCTTCAAGCTTCAAAGGCAAGGGAGATAAACTTTGAGCAACCTGCAGATATTTTAAGGGAAGGAGTTGAGAAGAAGGATCCAAAATCGAGCTTTTAAGACCTACAAGAGGAAATAAAGTTCCTGAACATACATTCCACTCCTGACACTTTGTTGCAAATGCCTCACGAAATCATTGACATTCTATGCACCATTTACACTACTGCAACAGTGGTATGCGACGACTCTCAAAAAAATGAAAGGAAGCCTTATTCTCAACAAAGAAGCGTGAACGACGAGTCTCGTCGCAGCCCGTCGTGCTTCATGTTGCGTGAACTGAACATTTTAATCATCGTACTTTGCTCCTTCAGCAGATTGGCAATTTCTTGCAGTTTGTCGGAATCGTCCACATTGAAAGTCTCGAGCACTTCGTCTCTGTCTTCGCCCTGCTTGCCACCAGTACGCATGCCTGGAACCAAACAGGTGATTTGTAACATAAAACAACAACTGCATTTAAAATGTTTTTCGTTCCTATGATTTATCTGACAAATTTCCTTGAACTACTGGCAAGTTTTCTGCTTGCCGTAATATAAAACAGAAAGGCTTAGAACATTAAAAACAAAATGAAAACACAAATGACCAACTCCTAGAGTTTCAGATACTCATGACGTAGCGCACTGAATGCGACAGTTGTTTCGACGAGAATAGCAGCAAAGTACAGTTTTTAATTTAGGAAAGAAAGAAAAAAAAAGTTTCATTATGCTCGCTTTGCGCCTTGGGCCATGCGGAGAGGAGTTGGGCTCTCGCAAAACACTCGTGACAATCCATATATCCGTAGGGCGTACAAAGCGGTTATAATCGAACATTGCAGAGCACGAGGCTGAACAGGTCGCAAGTTTTTCAAATCTCCGACCGGGATTCGAACCAAGCCTACCAGCATCTGTGGTGCGCGCTCTATCCCACAGGCAGGTTGGTTTGTTGAATTTCGGTGAACGTCTAATTGCTTCAAAGACTTACGTTGTTGAAACAGGTCGATCGCATGTTGATAAAATTACGAAATATCAAAATGTGTAGAAACCGACTGCATGGACGCTGCGCGAAGTGATCCGATTTTTACCGGGCGTGGACGCATTCCGCTTGCCAGCCATTAAGTTGATAATCATTTCACGGTTCTGCTCATCTCGGAGCCTCATCTCCTCCTCCAGAGCATCTTGTCTTTCCGCGACTCCGAGGACTCCTCGCGGCGAAGTGACTTCGTCATCAGCGCGAATCTCCTCTCTCGGAGAAAGCTTGAAAAACGCAAGAGCATTTGAGGAGTAACTGACCTGCGGATTTTTTGGACATGAGGCAGAAAAAACATAATAAAAATAATTCCCTTGTAACGTTTAACGGCAAAAATATACGTCTAAAGCAGCTATGTCCAACCCAAATGGCTTGCTGAGCCAAAAATTATGTCACTATCTTAACCAGGGCCGCACAATGAATGTCATATTAACGAGGGCCGCATATTGAATGGCTTACTTTGATCTTAACAAACTAAATTTAGCTTAAGCTAATGTACTGAAAGCGTTCGAATTCTAACTTCAATGGTAACAGACGGGATGAAGTGGCACTGAGGACTACCTGCATCAAAATGTCAAAATCAATATTATCAAAATAAGGACTGGTTGTCTGTATGCAGGATACTTTCACTGCAGCTGAAACCTAAACAGCCTGGCCGCACAAAACCTTCGGCTGGGCCGCATGCGGCCCGCGGGTTGGACGTAGCTGGTCTAAATAGTTTCCAGGAACAGAAATTTGCAAAAAAGCAGATTATTTCTGTCAGAACAGGCTCATAACGTCCGCCGAACAAGAAACAGATGCGCGCTACGACAAAACCTGCAGCGCAGAATATATTGGAAAAAGTAACCGAACACTGCTGAGCTGTGATTTAGCAATGAAATGCATACTTCTACATCAAGGTTTACAGTCGTGCTTTTTTCGACAAGACTTTTGAAAACTTATTCGGCTTTTGAAAACTTACCATTCCAGAAGTGGATGGCTCGGCAGCACCGAGCTTAGCCTCGAGCTTCAGCTTCGCGCGCTCTGCGCCTTTCTTCGTCAGCGGCTTGCTACGACCACGCCTCTGTGTGTAACAAACAAGCCAATCGTCGCCACATGTTTCCACAATAGATTAATTAACGTGACGATTTCAAGGCCTTGCACAAAAACAGTGTGGCATGCCCCCTAAAAAAGGCTTGACGTACAAACAATTGTACGTAAAACTCTGAACAACTATAGAAACTATTTTTTACGCCGGAATGATTTCGCTGTTTTCGGTTTACAATTGACGCAAGTCAACTCGGTTAAAGAAAACAAAAATAGCATATATGCTTTGGTAAAGAGAAAAGAGTAGCAGTGCAGTGCTGTTCCTTGGACGGAACAGGAACAAACGGTCTGCCGGACTCACTCTGGTCAGACTGGATGCAGAATCCGGGAGACGTTCTGGACTTCGCAGTGGAACATCCTCAAGCGAGACGGCTTCATCGACAAATGCGATATCTGCAAAATCAAACATGTGAGGATGGGGAGTAAAGCCCACGGGAATGCTAATCGCCGCAAGCGCAGTACCCGACCATCAAACAAGTTTTTTAATGCTTCGGATTAAAAACAGCTTGGCTGAGATACTTGGAAACAACAGTTAATCCTGCTTGTCAAAAATTTTCGCTGTTGGCTAGATGGGTATATAGCTCAACGGAAGATGTTGGGTGGCGATGTGCTGGGTCACTGATTTGTTGCAGATCGCATTGTGTCGATGCCAATCTGCTTAAAGAAATGTTCTGGTGAATCAGTCGGTTTATTCTTTCGCTTATCCCGCCTCGTCTGTCAAACTGAAAATGAACAAGACTCAGCCTGTGTCAAGCTTCGCGCTCTCCGTTACTTTTCAGTTATGCTGCAATTCTGATGCGTCAAAAGGCAGCAAAAGTTCTTACGTGAATGTATAGGTCAAAACTAATGTTCGAAGCAACCTCATCATTCATTGAATGAATTGGGTTAATGCCAGTCCAACCAAACTGATTTTCGCTCAAACTGTTTCCAATAAGGATTGCCTTTTTTCGCCATTTAGGATTAAAGCTGTTGCACAGCACTTTCCTGCAGGGAAACGTGGTGTGTGGCACGTTGAAAATTAGCTTATGGCGTTTAACGCGCTTGAATTTACTGATACTCGACTAATATCGCGAATCACAAAAATGTTAAATATCTACGAGTCAATTAGCATTGCTGTCATCTCGATGCATGACTCGCTGCTACAACTCAAGTGGTGATGCTGAAGGTAACTGTTTGTTCTACGTTCGTTTTTTTCTGAAAACTGAAGACGTAAACTTAAGTGTGAAGCTTTCAAGTAGGTTTTTATAATTTCTGTGCGAGCCCTGTTGTCCAATAGCAAGAAATCATTAAGCAGTTCCAAAACGTAATGAAAACAAAAATAAGCCTATCCTGTCACTCCACTACTTATGAACAATCTCCACACAAACGTTTTCTTTTTTGGCGTTGCGTTCGAGAAGCACCAGCCTCGTTTTTCTGCCGAGTCTTCAGAACTTTGCATGTTCCGCACCTTTCTGCAGCTGTTCATGAACAAATAACGTCGTGAAAACAAGCTTGTACAAATAATATCTGTGCCTGCACCTCTGATTTTTCTCTAAAAAGCACGCAGTTAAACATACCATCTTGACTTTAGCAACTACTGTACTAAGGTCTCATTCATTACACACCAAGAATCTGCGTATATCTAATAACAAAAACACGCATTTTTCCACAAGACAGAATGTCTTAATTGTATGATGTCTTTTCGGTTTCGTGCAAATGTTCCGGGTCGGAACACAATGGTTTTTGCAAGATCCGGTGGGAACACCAGAAATGAAAAACTAAACATCTCTTCCATATTTTGTGCGCTGCAAAGAAAAAATAAATAGCTGGCAAAAATCACCTTCGTCAATGAACTCTGGATCTTGACGCTGGTTTCTGGAAGCTCTGCGCTTCACGCGAGCATACAGTTCGTCCTACCAAAAGAAAGGAAAAATTAGTTCAGAGCACCTGCACAAACATACACTAATCTCACGGGGTGTTCCTAAGCGCTGCCCAGTGCCCAAATTTCTTTTTGCCAAGAAAAATGTGTTTTAAACATATCATATGAACAAAGATCTTGCCTACTTAAAAATGTATGTTGCTCCCCCAAACCTTAAAACCTGGCCACGGGCCTGGGTGTCCCATCAGCAGGCGCGAACTGTTGTGATGATCAGCAAAATAGGATGATTGCTTTAGCAATGAAACCACAAATGCTAAATCACGAAACTGATTTTTTTCGCTGAGACATTTAGGTCATTTGTTCCGCAATAGTATTAAAACTCGCCGTAACAGTATTCACTAGTCTACATTTTCAGACGTGATGACTGAATTGACTTCAATTTGTTTCGGTCATTTAAAAATAAATTTGGTCATGACCGAAAAAACACTTTAAGTTCGAACTGTCTTGGATGTTGCAACAATACATGTGTATAAAGGTAGTGCACCCTTTCGTAATTTGTATATATAAATATATACATATTTATACGATCAGTAAATATGTCACAGAATTGAAAATAAACGCAACGTATCCAACGTTGTATTCATGTGGAATGAAAAAGGTATATTTCTGAACGAAAAACGTATCAAACCCTTGTGCTACCTGACATAGGTGTAGGAGCAGGCAAATTTCTCGAGGTGCGAAGGATTTTTGCGCGAATTTTCCCAAACTTGCCCGAAAAGTTTTTTGAGCGACTTTTGCCTACAAAGTTTCTGCCACAGACCTTTTTTTGGTATGAATCCCAAAAAAGGTCTTCATGTGTTTTTTGCAAACGTTGGGGACCATTTTTTGAGTCAAACAAGAACAACGTTGGGCACCATTTTTGCCCAGATTTTCAGGGATTTTGCCACGATTTTCGACAGATCAAAACTTTTGGGGTATGCTTGCACCCCCGCTTCCTACACCACTGTTACCTGATCTGCATTGGTCTATTTCACCAGTTTGTCATATATTGAAAAGAAAATTAAAGCAATTATTTTGCTTCACACACACACATGCACAAAGGCTCATCTTGAAAGGCTAATGCTTAGAAGACAAGTTTGCTTTCAGAGGCTGAAAAAGCCATTGAAAGCTTGTTTTCCAATCGAAAGATAGATCAAAACTGATTAATCAATATTTACTAAAATGTTTTTAAACCTAGGCTCATTTGAATGATTGGAAAAGAATACTGAATCGACGAACATAGTTGATAGTTTCATTATACACTTTAAAGAAAGTGATGCTTGAGATCATTCATACAAGTCCTAATGTCTATGCCACTATTTAGTGTAGTTTTTGAAGTTGTAAGCTTCCTCCCTAATGAAAGACCCTGCACATGCCAAATGGGGATTAAGACAAACATACATAATTACTGTAGTTAAAATTCTTGTGAGCAATACAGTAATAATCAAGACCTATATGTGCTTTGCAAATGCTAATTTAATTTATGAAAATTGTAGGCAAAACAAATGAGCAGTTTTGTTCATGATTAACAACAAACATACTAAGTTTATTGTGTTCTGATTACAAGTACAATCAGGATTGATTGAGGAATTCACAGGCTAGGGCATTTACACAAGACCATGAAGGATTTTTGCAAAAGTAGCACGAAATATTACTTTCAGAATTATACTTGTTTCAGTGACTCCATAATTCAGTTAATAGTGACAGAGTCACAGATACATAAGTAAGACTTATTTTCATAGCATATGCCACAAATTACTAATTTCACACATTTTCCAGAAATGATGTGTTTCCATCAGTCTCATCGTAGCTCAATTCGATATCATCTAGAACACCATGAGCACCACCAAGAGCAATTGCTTGAGCTGCAAAAACAGTCAAAAAATTAAACGAATGATAGAGGCAATTTGTAAAAAGGCAAGCAAAAACAAATAAAATTATGCAATGCACAGCAAAGGCAAGAGCAAAATAACAGCAAAATTGTATGATGTTAGCAACCATTGAAACAATGTCTAAGGAACTACAAAAAGCCTAGAAATGGTTGAGTATGGCAAAAGTTATTTCATAACATCATCAAAGTTATTATATTTTGAAATTTATTTCTACATGTTTGGCTCAAACCTATGTTCCATATAACAAGAGTTAGTAAGAGGATACAAAAGTGCTTATTTATAACACATCAAGGATTAGGTGTTAGTTGGAATATTGTGAGCAACAAATACAGAAACAACACTCCAGCAATTACTGCGTTTGCTTTTTACGATGCATAATGATTATGCTGTGCAAAAAAGAAGGCTTGTGAAAAGCATCAGACATTTGAAGTGGGCATATAAAAAACGTAACATCAAGATGTCTATCAGTGAACCAATGCATATGCTTTGTTTTGAATCAAAGCATGAAATTTTTTGAAATGTCTCGACATATGGTCATGCAGTAGACTGATGGTTGCAACTGAGTAGGTGACATATGGCAGTAGACCTACAGTAGCACCCATGAAAGAAAGTATTTTGACCTTTGGTTGAGCAATGAGCAATGGTGTTTCTTAGATTGTTGGGTGCACAATAAAGTGATTTCCATTGCCCTCAATGTCTATCTGAATAAGATTTCAGAACTGAGGATGCGTACAATTATGTGAAATCGATTTCCTACTAAACAAATTTGCTGGCTGGTTCTAATGCATTACCTTTGTGGAGGCTACTTACTTGATCTCTAAATGTTGCTGCCATCTGTCAGTGAGACATGGAGAGGTACACCAAGGTATTTGACTGCAAACTCAATACTCACACCATTTCAGAAAAACATCTGGGGTTGCTGAATATATACACTTTTTCAAAAGAAAAACTAGTATATCAACTGCCTTTTTATACTTATATATTGTTTCATGTTCAGCAGTGTAGTCACAAAAATGTTCAGAAGGCATTGCAGACCGCCAATGCTAGGAATAACTATTTATATAGGATCAGCAAACAGCAAGTGATTAGCAAGCATATATCATATAGAACATCCCATCTGGTTGAGATTAAGTGAGAGTTTATCAAGATAAACAGTGAATCGATATGAACAAAACAACTCTCTTGCGTTACATGACTGGTTGCGGTGAATGGGGTATGAAAAACAAATGCCCCCTTTACTTACATGGCATGGTCCCCATACTAACTAATCAGTAATCTTATGCACACAGGCTCATTGTTGTAAATTAATATATTTTTCAAATAGCAGGTTGTAGTTGGGTTCTGACATTCACCTTAGATGCATCCAAAAATGTTGAAAACCTAGGATGCCTTTGTTTACATAACATGTCACAGTGTCATTGAGAAAAAAACACACACATGTTAGTATGTTATAACTTATAGTCAAACTTGCTATCATTTATAAATGGCAAATCACTGGATAAGACATAATGCTCAAATAACTTGAAGATAGTTGTTGCAAGGGGAGCAGGCATCAGCATCACTTATGTCTTGTTTCTGCAAATAGGTATAACAGTAACATAGATACATTTTCGTGGAATTTTGCCATGCATCAGACACATATCAAAATGGCTGCTGTGGTATACACACTCACTGAAATCAACACAAGCAATAAGCTCAGCAAACTTTCATCTTTATTGGCAGCTTGATTCAGGGAAAGTTCATGCATTAGTGGTCAATTTTTTTGCTATTACATGTAGAACTAGCAACTCTTTAATTTGTTATGGTTACTTAGGTTTTATCGCATACTAGTTTTTATAGTGGTATTATTTGATGAATAACCCAATGTGTTGAAATGTTTAAATATCAACACTGATGTAACAACTTTATTTTTACTTGCACCTCCACTGTAGATGAGAGGATTAATTTCTTGTTGCCTTTTTTGATATTATGCCAGAATTTCATGACAGGGTGGTCATATGAGGCATTTACAATTGCTTATGTCTTACATACTTTACTGCATTATGGCAGGCTCTTAATGTAAACTTCAATACTTTTCACCTTTCTTGCATATTGTCAAGCAAAAAGTCAGTTTGAGCATTGCCATTGTCCTTCCAGCAAAAGTACAGCATGCATTTCCAACACATTGTTTCTCCCTCACTGTCACTTTCCATGCAGGAGTTCAATGACTAGTTATTTTACTATTAGGTAGAGGTTTGCATGTTGGGAGCCCATCAGGAATTTAAGGTTTCATTAACAGTAAAAAAGCCGTAAAAACTATACGTTTTATTTTGAGACGTTTTGGATTATTCTTAATCCATCTTCTGTCAAAAGATAAAACAATTATTCTTAATCCACCTTTAGTCAAAAGAAATAATAAAAAAAAACAAATAAATAAAGTTGCTTTATATTTTGACTGAAGATGAATTAAGAATAATCCGAAATGTCTCAAAATAAAAAAACATGTATAGTTTTTTGAAGGCTTTTTTGGTGTTAATGAAACTGTTAAGCCTATCCCAGTTTTATGCTCCATATAATTGAAGGATTTTTTAAAAAGCAATTGTGCATGAGAAGCAAAAATTTAGTGTGTGACAGAAGAAACTTGCATCTATCCATATGCCAATTTCAGAGTTCCACCTGCAAGACAAGGCTTGTTTTGCCTGTCAAGGCAAAGGCAAAATTGTTGCAAGGTCTTGTCAATGCCTAATCGGTGCCTGCAGAAAATGTTGTTAAAAACCTCATATGCAAAAACGATCAGTTCCACTAGGGCAGCGGTTCCCAAAGTACAGGTCGCGACCCAAACATGGGTCATGAAGGGTAAAAAATGGACCTCGCCAAGATGATTCAAATCTGTCAAAATGAACTTTTTCCTTTCATTTTTCAAGTTCTTTCCATTCCGTCATAGACTGAATTATTGCATCATTCGCATTTCATTTGGCTTCGTCTTATTAAAATTGAATTATTGCATCAAAAGTGGTTTTCCAAGAGTTTTAATGGCAGCGCAGCTCTTTGCTGTAACTAGTCAACCAGTTGCTAAGTTAAGATTCATTGACTACTGGAGTATTTTAGAGCTGAATAGTTCAGTAGAGTATCAGGGTTGATAGTATGAACGTTTAGCTGTGTAGTAGCAGAATAGTTTGAAACATTTTCACTTCCTAAGCACATAAAATACAATACACTTTTTTTCGATGTTTCAAGCTTGGGTCGTGAGATGTTCATGAAACCCAGATTTGGGTCGTGCTTAAAAAAGTTTGGGAACCACTGCACTAGGGCCAAAGTATGCTTCACTGCAGTTGAAAAAATTATGACATGGTGCAAAACACAGATTTGTAAAAGTTTGAATATTTTATCACAAATAATTCATATATAAGTAGGCAAATGCTTGTAAAAATGCTCAAACCTTTTGTTTTTGCTTGTGGCAAGACCTTCAACATTATATTAATATTAGAAGTTTAAGTATTGTATTGAGCATAAAGATTTAAACACAGAGATCTTCATTTCATACACACTAAAAGTGATGATAAAAAAGTACACATAAAATGCATAAGCAAGTATATTTGGACTATTTGTATATTTAAATTTAGCGGTTTGTTTCAAAATAATATTTCCTCTCTGTACCTTCCAGACCTGAGCATTGTCTACCCAATAAACAAGATATATTTTCCTTGACAAAGTCCCTGATGCTTTGCTGTCCAAGAAAGGCTTTTCATAGATAACTATATAAGCAAGTATAAATAAACTTTCTTTCTTTCTTGCAAAAACTTTCTTATTTAAACAAGTACTAACCTTTTTTTAATTCTAGACACGCTTTGTTTTTTAATTTAAATATAAGGTTGATCAATATAAAATGTAGTGTGACTAACCATTTTTGTACTTCTATGTTATTTGATTACTTTTGTGATATGGACCACAAGTCTGCACCAAAACCATAAAATAAAAATACATTTACCTGTTTTATGAGCAAACAAAGCAAATGGACCGATTGGGGAAGCAACAACCTTGGTCTTATGACGTTTGCCTTTGGGATTAGGAGGAGGGCTGTCAGGAACTGCTGCAAAAGCTGCAGGGGGAACAAGTGCCAAACCAATATGTTTCTGTAGGAAAACAAAAACTTGAAATCAAAGATAATAAATTTAACATGAAAAATCAAAGATGAATCAGTGGCGTAGCCAGCCCAAAAATTTGGGGGAGGCCAAAGTGTATGGTTCTAGGCAAATAACACTATTTTATTTGGAAAAACGCCTCTCTAAGCACAAAATAACTATATTTACCAAAATTTTTTTGGGGGAATGGCTGCTTTGGCCCCCCCAGGCTACGCCTATGAGATGAATGACACACTTCATAAAAAAATGCTTCAAAAGAATATTGAATAAACAAGTTAATGATTTTTGGCAAAAACGATTAACTGTCACTGATAGTTGCATATGTGAGACACGTTTTGTCAATTCAAAATAGCAAAAGCAATGATTACTTTCACAATGTATAATTTAGGGTTGATATGCAACTGCAAGGCACATTAGATAAAAGTATCCATATCTAAAACAGGTAAATAAAAATATGAATCACTTTGCATACTGATTAGATCTAAGCCAATTTTTTTGCTAAATGTTTTTTTTGCCCAAATGGATTAAGTAATAAAAATTCATTCCTCATAATTGTCACTACTCACTTGTAGCATAAAACTGCTGCCTCAATCTTGATCCTACAAATTGCAACATTATAAATTTTACATAGTGTGGTTTAACAATCAAAGGAATACGTGTATCACTTCAGCCATATTTAGATAAAAAACAAACTGATTGCCACTTTTTCTACTTCTTTTTCACATTCAGGTGTATTACTAGCAACTGTATTGAGCAAACTCAAATAAAAAAACTCATTTAATCATTTCTTTCTGATTGCATCTACTACCTAGCTACAGTTTTCTTCAGCTCATCCTAAATTTGCATCAACTATGTTTTCAGAGCAGTGGTCCTAAAGTTTTAATGCCTCAACACCCCTAAGTCAAACTTTCGTCAATCTGGACACCCCTTTTGAACAGTTTCATAACAAAAAAATGACGTAAATAGAATTGGTAAAGAAATATTCACTAAAATAGTGAGGAAAAAGGTCATTGCTAAGGCTGCATCATATTCAGCAGCACCAATCTTAATTTTCATGTGGGTACAATGTTGCTAGGTTGTTAGAACGAATGTAATGATAGAGTGGTAATATGTTGTTGAATACTCCCAATGTCTAATCTTAGTACCCCCTGGAGGTATTGAGGCAATACTTCAAGAACACTGTTTTAGAACATTTGTTGCAGTGGTCACCTGCAGTGATGTAGTCAAGATCGTAACCTTCGAGACCGAGACCTTGTTAAACTTCGATATTGAGACTTCATCAAAAATTCTGAGGCTTGAAATATGAGACCGAGACTTCAAAATTTATGGATTTTGCTGAATTTTTCAATAACTGTAGTAATCACGTCTAAGTTGATTTTTTTGAATTTATAGCATCTTTCCAACCTGTTTTGGTTGTTTCTTACTTGAAAATACAACAAACAAAAAACTTGTTGAATTATAAAAGTTTTTTTCCAGATTTTCCAAGCCAGTTCTTTGCAATATTCAAGCTCTCAAGACAACAGGCTGTGACCGAGATCTGAATCCTTTGAGACTGAGACTCACAAAACTGGGTCTCAAGACGAGTTTCAAGACCGAGACCAAGCCTTGAAACTTCATCACTGGTCACCTGTAATGCATGTGTATTTAACCTGAATCAAAATAAAGCATTTATCTAGTACCAGGGGTGGCCAACCTGTCAGAGACCAAGAGGCACATTTCTTATTGCGTTACCACAAAGAGCCACATCGTACATATTGGCACACACCACCCATCTCTTCCTTACTCAAACACATACCTGTTGATCGGCTAGATTTATTGTAAGGCAGTGGCTATAGATACGCCTGTGGATCTTGAAATTAGAAAACTTATGAATACCCCACATGTGACGTTAACAGTTACGCACGACGAGAATGCAGTAGGCTTGGTAGAAACGAACTAAACGTAAAACATAAACCCTAAACCTAACTCTAACTGTAGCCCTAACCTAACCCTAACCTAATGCTAACCTAACCCTAAGCTAACCTAACCCTAACCAAATGCTAACCCTAAGCTAAGATAACCCAAACCTAACTCTATCCTATCCTTAACCTAACACTAACCCTTAAACGTAACACCTAAGCCTGAAAAAAAGTAAAGAAAAAAAACAAAACAAAAGTGGGGAAGGTGAGAGTTGAACCTAAAACCGTAAACATAGTAGCGGTCACGCCTAACCACTACACCACAAGACCCACAATGCTTGAATCACAAACGGACCCTTTTATCAAGACAGGCGTATCTGTAGTCACTTCCTTATTGTAAAGATCACACATGCACTTGACAATGACAGAACTTCACTAGACATTTATGCTATGCATGTTATTTATTGGGACTTCTGATAATTATATACAAGCTGCATGAAACCTGCCAGCCCTTTTTAATAAACTGTTGATTTCCTTTGGTTGTCATAAGACACTTGCATTAAACTACAATATAAATTCACTATAATATAAAATGCAGGGCTTGCATTTACCTTTTCTGCTACATATTTTGCATTAGAAAATATGAAGCATTGGCATAAGCTATGCTAATATCTAAACTTACACATAAGCCTAAATCATAAATGTACTTTTACACAGAACCAGTTGTAACTCAACTATTAAAATAAATCACTTACATATTTATCTCGTCTTTTCAAGAGAGACATTGAATCCAATTTGTTCTTCCTTTCTTTGTAAGTGAGCAGTTTAATTAGAATATCACTGTTTAATTAGAATATGATATATGTTAAACAGCAATCTAAATTAAACCTTACCACTGAAATAAACTTCTAAAATTGAATGATTGAATCTTAAGTCTACTCTACACCCGTCTGAATACATCAGCATCAAGTGATAAATGGCATGTACATTATGTCGACAACTCATACAGTATGTCATCAATGTTGTTATTAATTTGGTAGTGTCTATTTTGCTGCCAATAGCAAAAGGTCAGCTGGGACTATTTTACCATTCAAACCACGATCTAGCTTTTTCCAGATATAAGACTGAGTTCGTGACATTAGCAGTATGGTGAACACAGTCTCTATCTGCTGTGGAAGAGCTCATCGGTTCTGCTCTTACAATTTTTGCTTTGTATTTGCTAGTACTAAAGGTAACACTTTTATGGGAATGTTTTTCATGCACTTTTCAAAAAAAGTTCAGAGTTTTAGGTTCAGAGTTTAGGTTTACTGGAAGTTTAAGGTTTAAGTTTTAGGCTTTATGTTTAGGGTTTAGGTTCCAGGTTTAGATTCTGGGTTTAGGTTTTGGGTTTGGGTTTACGTTTAGGGTTTAGGTTCAGCATTTAAAAAGTTAGGTTTAGAGTTTAATATTTGGCATAAGGTTTAGTGTTTATGGTTGTTAGGGTTTTAGGTCATTTTACAAGGACCATAGGCTAACTCAAGCATATCGTCCTTGTCACATGACCAATTCAACCAATATCAGGTTATTTTAATGGCAAAATAGCTCCAGCAGTGTTTTTGGGTACCTTGCAAAAGGTGGAGCTCCATAAATAACGGAGCTTGGTTGCGGAGGTTTGATGATGTAACTCAAACTGGAGTGGAAAAAAGTTGCGGTGCAAAAGCAAGTGAAGGAAAAATGTTGTATCATTGCAACTTAAAATGCGTTTCCCCCAAACATGGAACGCATGGAAGTTTGCAATGTTTAAAAATTTGATACATTCACAACTGTTGAAACCTATTTTTTTGTTCCCGAACCATTGTGAAACTCAGATAACCAAAAATTAGCCAACTTCAAAATAGACTCTTTTTACCGTAGTGTTACAATATCACCTTTAGCAGAGCAATTACTTTTACTACCGTTTAGTTCTCATTGCACAATGCAAAATATTGGTTTTAGCGACTCCGGTTACGTCATCAAACCTCTGCAACCAAGCTCCGCTATTTATGGAGCTCCGCCTTTTACAGGGCACCGTGTTTTTGCCTCTGATGGCAAAATAGACACTGCCTGTTAATTGATTGATGCATCGCATGTTCTGCTTAGGCCTAGTAGTTGTACACAATTCTCAAATGCTCGCATGGAGATGTATAAATCATCAAAAATATGCAAACATCAGACAAATAACAAGCAAATACAGAAAGCAATCAGAGGCAAGGGTCCACAAACTTTGAAAAAAAACATAGTAGCCTACACATATCCAAATGCAATGAATCAAATGAATGTACCATCACTGTACACTAGTACTACAGGCTGCAGCGTAATTGATCTGGTTTTCAAACAGAAGCTGGAACTTTACGCATGGATTGCAACTGGAAATATTGAAAAAAAAGAAAAATCACAGCATAATTCTGCAGGATCTGTTTGAATGAAGGAACTAATACTACCCGACCACATCACATTCTTTACATACCACATTGCATTTGCGTCTCTTGTTGCTGGGAAAATCACGTGACAAAAATATTTGCTATTTCTAGCTGTAATGACACTTGCTACAGAGATGAGCGGACTGTCATCTTTTGCGATCCAGCCCTGATTTTCAAAACTCAGTCCAAGTCCACACACAGTCCAAGATTTTTTCAAATGTAAAGTCCAATTCCAAATGTAGTCCAAAATATTTAAAAAATGCAGCCTTTCCACAAACAAAATGGCGCATTTCTTTTCCATTAAGTAAGTCCAATCCCGGTCCGGATCCTAAATTTAGAAGAGTTTTGCAGGCCAAATCCAATCCAAATTCAACAAAATTTGCAATAGTCCGAGTCATTGATTGTGACTCGAGTCGAGTCATTCTGTGTAAAACGTGACTCGAATCGAGTCGATGCACCATTTATCTCAACGTGAGTCGAGTCCGAGTTACAAAAATCGTGAAACGAGTCGACTAATTGACTCGAGTCAAGCTATCATTTGCAAAGACTGTGCTGATATTTTTGCCTTCAGTTGAACACAACTGGTTGAAGTGGTCATGACATGAGACAAGCAGGATATGCAAAGAGACAACTGGTTGGGGTTTAAGAGTTTATGATTAGGTTTAGTGTCAGAGCATGGTCAAGGTTTAGGATCGGACTTCAGGTTTGGGTTTCAGGATTTAGAGTTAGGGTTGAGTCTACACTTCACGTATGCCTTATGAGGCAAAATCGACACTACATAAAACTGTATGTTGCGCATCATAATACACTTTCGGATAGTTTTCAGATACGGACAGTATAATTTTAACCAAAACAAGATTCAGATTAGAATAGAGTTGCCAGATGCGTTTTGTAAAAATACCGGCAATTTTGATTTTTCAACAGTGCCAGATCTAAGCCGTGCCGTATTTCGCAAGCGGCACAGGGAAAACAGAGAGACAATCAGTATTGTTAAGCCACAATTACTCATTTGCCCGTATTTTGGCTGGCTCATTACATTGCTGTATGTATGTGACGTAACAATTGCACCAAGGATTGCGTCAACAGCAATAAATAAACTTTGCTGAAAGAACTGTCCTGACAAGATTCCCTACTAGAGTCAATGTAATTTGAAAAATTCTGCGTTATTTCTCTTTGAAGTTAGGGTAAATTAGGCTATTTATTTTCAAAATACCGGCTTCAGGCACTGATTTTAAAAATACCAGCCTTTCACCGGCCTATACTAAATTAGCAATGAAATACCGGTCAAGTTGGTGAAATACCGGCCATCTGGCAACCCCAGATCCGATACGGACAGGATAGGATCGGATAGCAAGAAAACACTATGCGATAATCTCTGACAGGTAGATAATATAATCATTTAGGTATCACGCCTTGGACACATGGTCGTGTCGCAATAGATAGAGTCCAGTTCTAAGGTTTGAATCTTGGGTAGTCCTACTCAGTGAAGTTTGGATGAGTCCGTTTTGGTTGAATCCTTCACATAATTTTGCATTGTTCAGTTGTAGTCCAATATACGTTTGAGTGTAACTGTAGACTTTCCTTCATTATTTAACTTCGTCTTAGGTAGAGGTGAGGCTTTTGTTTTATTTTGCCTCAAGCTGTTAGGCCAAAGGAAGCTTCCGATAGTGTTTCCACTATCAGGGATGTTATGCCTTTGACCGTTGAGCTTGCAGTGCGCTTCTCCTTATGCACACAGTGTAAGCGCTGCTCGACAGGAGCTTACTTAACTCCCTTTCCAACGGAAGTTATTCGTGAGACGAAGCCCGCATGTCGAAGATCGTATGCTCCTGAACGTCATGGCTTCGAACACCTGCCCTCCACCATGGCGTGCCCTGCATCTCCACCATTTTTAGTTTACTTTGCCTCAAGCTGTTAGGCCAAATGAAGCTTCCAATAGTGTTTCCATTATCAGGTGTTACACAGATCACGACCTCTAAGAGGTGACAGTGCTGTGATTCGGATTCAGAAGTAATCTTTTTATGCATGGGTTCTCATTTACTGAATCCAGGTCTGTCCTCGCAGAAGCAAGTCTGGTTGACAGGCCTACTTTTATATCTGATATCTAAAACGATTCACATCAACAGATACACACTTGTAAATTGTATTTTTATTACTGCTTTTATTTATCATGAATCATAACTTCAAACGATACAGAAAGGTACTCACGAAGGTGCAACATTCCAGGATGTTCAAGCCCTTCTCGACTTGTCACAACGCTCACACAATTCTCATATCTTAATTCTGCATCTTAGTAATTTGTGATTAAGAGATCAACGATAAATCGGTTCTCTTATTCAAGCATCCTACTTAAAAGCATAAACTTATTATAAACTAAAGATGATTTAACTTTTTTTAGTACTGCTTAAAAAGTCTATACTTTGCTATAACTATACTTAAAAATAAGTCTGTACTGTCTGGTAATGATTAAACTGTGTTTCATCATATTCATATATCGGCTTACTTCCCAGTTTGCGCGGCATCGCTTATTGAGCTTAAGGCGGAAATTTATCATTAATTAAGATTTTGAAGGTTGCTGTTCGTAGCTGAATACTTGCGACTATTCTGGAAATGTCAACAATTCAGTAAGACACAAATGTAACTCACTCACGAATACGGTTTAAGCCTGAATGACCGACGAAACGAAGGCTATGCTGGTACAGTACAGCGTTTTAGCCTGGCATGAGTTTCATTCGGACAAGCCAATTGCTGTCGTCTAAACTGGCAGGGGTTATCCTGGACAAGCCATTTGCTGTCGTTCATACTGGCAGAGATTATCCCGGACAAGCCACTTTAGCCTGGCAGTATCCTGCTAGGACAAATCAGTTTCTTGAAACTCTAAACTGACATGGTATCTGATGCAAGCTGCGGACTACCATTTTTTTACTCCTGATCACAGCCGGTAGTGTACATGAAGTACGAATGCGGGACAGTGACTTAACCTCGGTACATGGCCGTAAAGGCGGAGCAAGCCAGTTTCTTCTTCCTGATCATAGCCGGTAGTGTACTTAAGTACGAATGAGGGTTTATGACTTAACCTCGGACTTGCCCATAAAGGCAGAAGAAGAAAGTATGAATTTCAGTCCAGATGAGACGCTATTTATACCCAAATTCCTGGAAGTTCCCCTTTCCTTCAGGTGTTTTAATTGGCTCTTAATTATGTAATTGTTTTCTGATTGGTTAGCTCAAATGCTTCCAGAACCTTCAGATATATCTCGGTGCTGGGGATTTCACCTGATCGTGACCAGGCATCATATGACTTTGGCTCACGTTTAAATGATGTTATGTTTGGGGTCAGCTGACTAAATAATGGGTTTTGATTGGCTGTAACCCTTTTGAATCCATCCTGGTTGTTTCAGGCTTGCGAGCCTTTCAGCAAGCTTGTTTTCTGTACAGTAATAGTTGTTACAGGCAAAACTTGCCTGTAACATTCCTCCGGGTTTCACGGAAATTGATTGTCTAATTAATTTTGTTCCTTGAGGGTATGTTCTTTAGTGATATGCTCTGGAAGATGTTCAGTTTCAATTCCTTGTTTCTTGTCACTTTGATCTTGGAAATTTTCTTTTTCTTCTTTGATTGTTTCGTTGAATATGGTAGATCCGTATCCTGAAGAGCAACTCATGTTCATGACGTAATCTGATGGCAGGTTGAGATCAGATCCGAAGTTTGCCTTTTGTGAAAGGTTTAGTGAATCCTCATGTTCTTCCTGTTTCTGAAGATGTCTTCGTCTCAATCGTTTGTGAGGAGAGATTATGTTACTCCTTATCCGTGCAGAGTCGAGGCTTAGTACCCGTGTAATAAGTACAATAAGTGAAAATCCGATGAATGCGGTCACAGTAAACCAAGAAGTTTTCAGATGTTGGGGAAGCTGGGGTAAAATAGTAACAATGAGAGTGTGACTTTATTTTTGTAATATTTATCAAGTTCTTTCCAAATATGTGGATGTAATTGTAAGTTTACTGACATGTTTACGTTTGCATGTTTGTTTTCTTTGGCAAGAAAATATTTATAGGCAATGAGGGGAAATATGATTCCTCCTACGATGCTCGCAGCGATAATTGCAATTTTTATGGGTTCGCTTAGTACATTAATGCCTTTGTCAACTACATTTTCCACCAATTACGAACCTCGGTCCAAAATTGATAATTTCTATTGGTTTTATGGTGATTGCTGTTAGTTTTTCGAGTATCTGTATGTTATTAGAATGTTTATTTTGTCTTTTGTGAGCTTTCTGCAAGATTTCAAAGTTTTTCACTCTGTGTGACTGATTTCTTGCAATTAATGGGTGCTTTTTGACCCAATCAGTGAAGTTTTGACGTTCTTGTTGTATTAGTCGATAAATTTCCGTATTGTGTATGATTCCTTTCGTAATTTGATTTCGATAGATTGTATCGTTTCTTAGAAAAGGGATATTTTTTAGTCTTTTCAGCGCTTGTAAGATTAGTTTTCGAGAATTCTATTCTTCTGTGGAGCGTTGTGTTTCTCGAGCGTTTTGACCCAAAATTAGTTTTCTGTTTTCGATGGATCTTCTCGTGGTTATTATTTGTTGTTCGAGAAGTTGTCTATTAAACGAAAACATGAAGTTTTCAAATCTTTGTTGTCTATTTGCCGATTTGGCTGTTACTCTTGAGAGTGTGGTGATAACATTTGCCAATTCAAGCTGCTGTGTTTGTAACTCAGTAACTTGTTCTTTTGCTTGATCTAATTGTAACGTGAATTGACTTTTCAAGTCTTAAATTTTGTCGTTTGGCATATCATTATATGTTTTCATTTGAACTTGGATTATGCTACTTTCTAATGTATCTGCTAGGACAGAGATTAGTATGACTACTCGTAAAGGTAACTTCTCTCTTTGTCCTAGTTGTTTCGTGATTTTACGTAACAATTCCATATGTAGTATGATTTTTTGGTGGGAAACATGCATTAGCATAAGCAATTAGAGGTTCGTTGTATTATGTGTCCTGAAAAGTTACTGCACGCTTTCGTGAACCTGTATCGGTCGAAATGAATTTATATTGTCTCGTTTAACCCTGAGAAAGTTTTATAGAATCCTGCGATTTTATGTGCAGTTGTTGAAGAGATATCGCAAATATAAATGCTTTCTGTAGCATTTATCCTTCTATCTGTCAGGGAATTTTTGATGTAATCATTTCGGAAGTTATATCATCTTTTTCCGAGTGTATACAATTTAATTACTGCAATTATATGGTTTTTATGTGGGATGTCTCCAAACTTTAAGGTGGTTCATTGCAGAGTTGGATCAATTACATTAATTCAGTTCAATTACAATTACAATTATTCCCTTAAATGTTTTAATTACATTACAATTACAATTACTCCGTGCAAAAAATATCAAATTACAATTACAACATTTTGGTTCGTATTTACATTTTCTCTTGCTCAAAAACTGTTGGATTGCACTTGATGAACATTAGGCTGCGAAAAGTTTCTGACCCCAGTGAATTTCTTCTTGCTGTATAAAAGTTACCCACAATTGAAAAAACTCTTTCTGACGGGGCTGATATTGCTGTTAGTCCCAAATAATCCTTGGCCAAAGAAGCATGCGTGGGAAATTCTTCTGATTTCTTCTTCCAATACATTAATGGGTCTTCATCAAAATGCTAAATTTCTTCCCCCAAATAGCTATCTACTTCACTTTCTGATTTTCTTGGTCTTTTCTTTTTTAAACCTTCTGCCATAAAGTTAAACAGCTTTGGCTTTTTTGAAGGATTTTCTTCCTCTGTGCTACAACTCTCTTCGTCCTTGCTGCCAAGTCTACTTGCCACATGAGTTT
>Ga0210059_1004269_pt1 | contig 23023 bp, 12 predicted proteins | sample Ectturendosymbi2_FD_188042 | JGI IMG/M metagenome (GOLD analysis project Ga0210059, IMG submission 188042) | Ecteinascidia turbinata endosymbiont from Florida, USA - Sample 2 (SPAdes) (version 2) | ecosystem: Host-associated > Tunicates > Ascidians > Unclassified | place: Key West, Florida...
CGTTACAGAGGAAGTCTTTATAAACGAATTCAACTGTATAGAACAGATTTACATAAGGTTTCAGGCCCCATTCGGATGAAACTAAAAAGTTAGTTTCAGGGCAAGTTGTCTATTTTTAGGGCAAATTGTTAGTTTCAGGGCAAATTTTTTCCGCCCCCCCAGTAAAATGCCTTCCCGTACGCCTATGGTTGTCCCCATTTTGCTCACGGTGTTCACACATCACGGTGAAGTGGTTTTTATGTTGCCACTAAAAGTCTTCAACAGACTCTGTGCTAAGTGGTGCTTACATTTACGCAGATTAAGTTAACCTCTGGAAATTAAGTGTTTCTTCATTTTCGAAAAATCTTGCAAACATGCCGATGCCATGCAGGTAGTTTTTAACTGTGAGATTTTGTAGCGACATACAAGTAGTTTGTACCTAGCCTTGAATCTTTTCTTGCTGCCTATCCATTCTATTTAGCATTATGTCCTACATCCACTATCACTGTGTTTTTTTATGAAGTGGCCATTCCTTTACGCATTAGAACAGTCTTACTCAACCTTTTTAAGACACGGTCTATTTTAGGGCCAGTATAAACCTTCGTGGATTCAAGATAGATTAAGACTAAGAGAATGATGCAAACGCTAGTTGTAGCAAATTCGGTTCATCCCCCACATCCACCAATTTCAATGATAATCTTGTCTCTGAGTTTGTTTCACAAGTTTGTAAAAATAAAGACGTGTGGTCTTCAACGCACACCTGATGTCGTCTTCTGGCTGAAGTTGGTATCGGTGCCTGGTTGTAAAAATAGTTATATCGTTGAAAAACATCTTCACAACGGTATGTAGTTGGAAAAAAAGATATTTTGTTGCCTGCCGACATAGATCAGAGATATTTGGTTCCATTGTCTGGAAATCCACTCAAAATTGAGTCAGACTCCACAGCTGTCGACTTTGCAGCTCAATCTGCTTTGCTATTCAGCATGGCAATCCACATCCCGATGAACCTGCAGCTCTGGCACCTCATCCAGAGCCTTTCGCGGGCTCATTTGAGTCCGCGGATTTGGGGTTGAGAAACACTGCATTAGAACCATGTGTCTTGCTACTGTAGTCAGTGTCGGCGCAAAATGAAAATGAAAATATATTTGAATGCAATAGTAAAATTCAAGTTCTACTGTTGAAGTGTTCAAAATTTGAGTCAAGATGCTCAAGCAACTGTTTATTTTTCAGGTACTTTTATTTAGGTGCTTTTGAAAAAGTAAAAAACTGGCATTTTTCTGTTTGACTTAATTACTTTTTGTGGAGGCACTGTGAGTACACAAGATGTATTTTTATGCGAATTTGAGTTGTGATGAGGCATATTGTTTAATAAACGTGGCTTTGTCAAGTGAAGAATTTGGCTTTTTTAGCCGTTTTTACTTCAGTGCTTGGCTTTTTTTAGCAACTTCATTGGCCGTTTTTGGCCTTTTTTACTGAATGTTTGGCCTTTTTAGAAAAACTAGATCTGGCAACCCTGGCGACGAGTGATCTCCGTTGTTACCTGCGAACTTCGTGAACGCGTTGAACGTGCTTGCTGGTGATTGTCTAGCCTCGTAGCAGCGAAGTGTGACACAGATGGTCATCGTGCAACGAGCTCAGACTTACTGGCTTTCCTGCATTTGATGAAAGGCGCCTGGCGATTGCACTGACACTGTGCATGTTTAAATTTTTTCCGTTACGAAAACTAAAAGGAAAGCATATAAAAGAGGGTAATTTTATAAATTTCGCAAAATACGACCCAACTTACAGGCCTATGCTGTTTTTGGTCTGAAAAGTCGACCACCCGAAATATTTGTCATAAGAAAAGCTTTCAGCAGGATTCGAGCAAGCTGACTGCCTAATACTAACGTGAACGTCATATTGATTTTGTTGCCAATGTTGTTTGCAATTAGTTTAAATGTATTAGAGAAAAAACAGGTATGAATGTTCATGTATGTTCCAGTGACAATGAAGAAGTCGCCGTGACGTACTTCAGGACCGGAAATGACCCTCAGGATTACACATCTGAAGAGGTATTCTTTTCTTTGATGACGTAATCACCATATCGCACTTGCTGACGCAGTAGCCACGTTGCACTTGATAAGCACAGTTCTTTTTTAAGGTTTCGCAACGTTGCGAAAGGAAACGTGCATGGAAACCGAGATTGTTGTTGTTAAGTAACGTGCATGGAAACCGAGATTGTTGTAGCTGGTTTCCCAAAATTATGTTCCCGAACATTCAAACTGTTTCATTACGATACTCCAAATTACGGTAATAGATTCTTGAATTGTTGCCACTAGTGAAATAAAATGCAAAAAACTAACCAAAACGTTCCCTGGTCATCCATATATATATGCATGAATTTTAATCACATGATTTTTGGACACAAAAGTCTTCTGATAACACAGGATAAAATTGGTAAGAGCTGCTCCTTGTCTTCTAAACTACGGATTTGTCAGAGCCTTTTAAAGATGCCAAATCCAGCGCACCCGCTTGTTTCACTATCCCTTGTCAGGTCTGGTTACAATCACGGCCAATGTAAGCTGTAGGCACACGGGGTTTCTGGAGCATGCACTCTCAGAGTTTTGAGTAATAAAACATCATAAGGGACTGAGTGAGGGAGACACACGAATACATAAAAGAGAAGAACAGACAGAAGAATGCATATGTAAAACTGAAGGCAAACGATTTCATACAAAACTGCTAGACTAATATAAACTTGCAAAATCCCCAAGCATTTTCTTGCATATAACACCCTAAAATGTTGACAGAAAATAAAATAAATACTAGGATTTAATGTTTGCTTGTAATTATCTAACGTCAAAGAAAAAGTTTTCTTTCCTTTACTGTAAATTTCTCAAATTTCCCTTCAATAACTGCTTCAAATGAAATGTGTCACATCCACTAATTTAAAAAATATCTAAGGTCAGTGACGCTCTGTGCGAAGTTCCAGGTTAGCAATTGTGTGAGATAAATCTCGACAATCATGTCCATGGAAATGCTCAGTTTCTAGGCCAAAGTGGTATAAAGCACATGTAGCAGTAACTGAAAAACTCACAATAACTAATATACTCAACGTTGTTATACAGCTGCAATTACAATTTTGCCAAAGTATTCAGCATTTATTTAAATATCCCACAAATAAAAATCATCATAACTTCCTTCAGAATCACACCAAACCCTTTCCAACCTGAAGTTTGTTAAAACATCAAACCTAAAAAATTTTCGTAAACATCAGGTCTGTTGTCGTGACAACCAGGGGCATGCAAATAGGTATGGTAATTCCCGGGGCAACTGCTTGATTGAATGCCCCCTCCAAATTCTACTGTAGTATTGAGGAATGTGAAAAATGCAGGCATTTGAAATAAGAAAAAACTATAGTTTTGAATAATAAACAAGTTTTGAAAAATTGAATTAAAATGAATTCAAAGAGTATTTTTTGTTTTTAATGTGTTAGGTTTTTAATAATTTGTTTCAGTCTGTGGACTTGAGACATCTGTTTATAAGCAATTTCTTCCACTCGTGGGTAAGCTGTACATTGAGGAATTAGATATTGCAAGTTCCCATCAGATCCATGCAGCACACTTTAGTAGCCGAAAAGAAGCGTCTGGCTGGGGGATGCAAAAATGCGGTCGTGCAGTCGCGCCGCGCGACCAAAAACGTGGAGTGTGCGAACGTTTTTTTTTACATGCATACGAATGCTGTATGGCAAAGCTTGTATGTGCGCTCTACTAAAAATTGGTGCCCGCTACTAACATTCACAGAAAATTTTGCACAGATTTTGATTAAATGCACTTTTGGTAATAGCACTCTTTGGATGACCCACCGCCTTGGATCTCCGGGTCCTTCGCCTCGTTCACCCTCCCTCTGCAGATCCCTGGTAACAACACTGTGTAAGTTTTATCGCTGCTCTAAAACCATGTGCAACATAGCACTCTGCGTGCATTGTGAACACTGGATTCCAGTCCCATTGTGACGCAACTATAAAATCATAGGGAAGTCGGAAAGTTCGCAACCCTAGCTTTCTGAAAGCGTTGTGAAGCAGCCGTGAGTCAAACCACAAGCGGGCGCTTACTGCTGGCGACATAAACTCCGCCTTGAAACGTCACTAAAGTTCATAATTGCTCTCTTTGCAAACCTTGATAATCTCGATGAGATTTCGCAATGACATTCGACATTTTGTAAATTGTAATCATGAGCATCCGCTGATATTTGACATTCCGTAATTAGTATGTAACATTCCGGCCTCAATTTGACGCCTTCAAAGTGCTGCACCGGGGGAAGATGCCCCCCTTGCCCCCCTCGTTACGCCACTGGCTGAAGGGGGCCCACTGGCCACCGTATGGGGTCATTAGTCAACACTCAGAAAAAAAGCTAAGAAATGACAGTGACTGCGAATGTGGATGTCTATACTGGCTAAAAAGCGAAAACACCGAGAAATGCAAACAAACAACAACCTACTGAAAGCAAAACAATACTAAATATCAAAATGTAAGCAAAATGGGGCCCCGGTTTTTACATTTAGCTTGCCAAGGGGGCAGCTCGCCCCCTTTCCTCCGTAAATTAGGCCACTGACACAAGATCCACATCACATTCCTTAAACGAGCACAGGTGCACAGAAAATCCATAACACATCACATGGCAGAAGTTAGTTAGTACAAGTAGTCGACATTGAAGATGAACGAACACTGAAACATGACACTAGGAATTACTCCATTCGGTCATTGTCATACAAAAGCGTTATATATTGGCAGATAAGTGGAGATATGAAAAAAGCATCGGACAGCTGAAATGAGTGGATAAAAATGTTTGATGTAGCTGCGTATCATTTAACGAAGGCATACTGGTTTGTTTCTAATCAAGGCATCAAAAGCCTTGACAAAATAGATAACTTGATGTCAGCGAACACTCGCCTTCCTGAGGATGTAATGCAAACTTCGATAGCCATTGTTACAGGCAACGCGTTTTAATTCTAGACTGTGTAGCAGCACTACAATTGGAAGGCATGCTTTGGCATGCAGAACGCACGAAGCAGTGTTTTGTGCAGCAGAGAGCTGAGCAAAGGTACCTTTTAGCTCGGTAGCTGCACAATAAAGCGATTTCACTTTCCTCTGCCTCTCGGTGTGATCTTGAAGCGAGGCATGAAATTAATACACCTAGATATTTGACTTGGACGGAAAACTTAACACTTAATGCCATTCAGGGAAACAATTGATATGGCAAAGTGGCAGGCTGTTTGAACTTTTTAAGGGAAAAACTTACACTGACTGTCTTGGTACAGTTAACAAGTTCATGTTCAGCAGCTTAATCACGACAATTATTCAAAGGGCGCCACGTCATGCCAAAACTTCGAGTTCTGCTTAAAATGACAAGAGTAAATTTCCTGCAGTTCAAAAGTATGTATTTAAATACTCTGCAACAGCTGTCAATAATGATCCAATGGGCTTCAGCGCCTTAGAATAATTTTAACCTGCTATCACGACAACACTAAAAATATGTCAATTTGTGTGAAGAAAACTAGGATAAATAGCAACAGGCCAGGATAAGGTAAACACAGCAGACACAGATTAGGAGAAATAAGTTGTGCTACAAACTCGGCGCTAATTATATAAGTTTTATTCAATTAGTTCATATATTTTTTGAGAATCTGTTCAAAATAATTTTTGAAACAAAAGCGTTGCACAAACTTTTAATGAAATATACAAATGAATGAAGTTCATGAACGAATTGCAGTATTTTCAATGAAATGTGAGAAAGAACTGTAATATTTCAAAAACAGCTACGTATTTGAAGGGTGGTGAGCCATGTTCGAGATAAATAACTGCCATGGACAAAGGTATGAAAAGTGTTATTTGTGGAGTTATAGCACTTTTTCGCCAAGTCTTTCCATTTCAGTGAAATATCGTCTCATGATTGAAAGTTCTGAACAATCGGTCTTGATCTTGAGACAAACTGAAGGTGGCGGCAGTTGCAAATTAAAAAAAAACAAAAATTTTTTATTTGCAAAAAGTGACTTATGCAATTCCTTTTCAATGCACGCGTAGGGAGGGCGTGTAGGGAGGGCGTTCGTCAATTACGCGCATGAAAGTTTAGAATTTAGATGACTAAGTTTGATGAGATAGTTATTGCAGTTGAGCATGTCGATCTTCATACTGACATCAGTTTTTCAACATAGCTCAGGGTTTGCAATAGCGTTATTGGAAGGCTTTTTTTTCTACCTCTTACAGACTTTAGTCCACACCAGCGCATGAGCGTCGGAAAAACATTTTTCAGGGCGGGGGAGGATAGTGAAGTTTTCCAGGTAGTGAACCAAAGTAGTTTTCTAGGGGGCGCCAACAGTGGTTAAATTTCATTTTACCAACTCGAAACTAAAACACATTTTCTACTAAAAAGTTAATAGAAAAATGTCAAATTTCAAAATGCAGAGGGGCAATGCCCCCCTCTGCTTCCCCTTCCATACGCCGATGCACCAGTGGTTCCCAGCTTTTTTTGGCCACGACATTTTTGCACCTTAGTTTTCTTCACGCGGCACACCAAACTTGATGACTGAAACGCAACAAATAGGAACTTCATCTCTAGAAGAGTCGTATACAATAGTTTTAACAATACCACGGCACACCTGTAACTGTCTCTTTGCACACGAGTGTGCCGCGGTACACCGATTGGGAAGTACTGGCTTTGTCATGCACACTTCATTTCGGTTCAAACATCATTGCAATCTGGAGAGGAAATTTTCGGTCCGAGCACACGGACAATCAATTAAAAATCTAGGAGACATAGAATATAGAAACAATAAAATGCACATCAAAAAATAACTGAACCGATTGTCTGTAGTTCTTTGCATATTTCTAACATTGCTTTAATCAGACCGAAAGTTTTCTTTTCTGAATGTAAAATATATGCTGTCTGTTCCATATCGACATTTAAATTCAAAGCCAGGAAACAAAATGCGTTAAAATGAGACCGTTCTTGAACGTCATTGCTTTGTCCCAAAAAAGACAAACCTATAAAACTAGCATATAAGACAAGTGAGCAAAATGTTTAATGACGTCAGTTTGTAAAATCTAAAATACTTTGTGCAACTTGCAATGGATGACTGATGCATGCGCTTGATAGACTTGGACAACTAGAATTTTCGCTTTTCTAAATTATATTAGAATTAGATCTGCATATATTTCGGAGATTAGAACTAGACCTACGGAATTCCAAAAAACTAGAAATTAAACTAAACTCCGAACTACAATGGCATTTCATCAAATCAAGTTCACTGCAAGTTCAAACCAGAACAAATCGGATATTATTCAGATAATTATGAGAATAGTAAAACGTCTTAGGCCAACACTGGCCCGTTTGGCACTTTTTCAATTTGCTTGCTTGGCTAAAAACTCAATCAAAAGGAACTGATCTTTCTGTCGTACGTTGGTAGTACGTTCTATAGCTGCTGTTCATGACTATGCCTTCGTTGATAGATGGCTAGGTAAGCGATGTGATGTGATGGTATAGTACATAGGCGTAGCCAGGGGGGGCCAAAGGGACTATGGTTCCCCCAATTTTTGGAAAACATAGTCATTTTGTGCTTTGAGAGGCGTTTTTCGAAACAAAATAGTGTTACATGAAAAGCGGAAGTGCTAAATAGCCTTATAATAAATACTACGGCCAAAGCAAACGATACAACTGACATCTTGCAAAGTTGTATCGTTTGCTTTGGCCGTAGTATTTGTTATAAAAATAGTGTTATTCGCCTAAAATCAAACATTTTGGCCCCCACCAAATTTTTTGCCCCCCACTGGTATAGTATGGCACTTTCATCTTGCCGTTACGCTTTTCTCGCGCGAGGTTTGTTCTTTTGTCACTTGCTGAAAAAAACGTTGGACAAAGTCGCATTTTCACTGAAATTGTAAATGAAAAGTGAAGTCAAAGCACACAAGTGTTTTGTAAATTAAATTAGAATTACTCACATTTCGCTTGAATTCCTCAAGTAAAACAACTAGAAACAATCTAGTTGTCCAAGACTAGCGCACAAGTCTTTTCACGTGATTCAATGCCTAACCGTAATGCTTTTCTTTCGCCCGTGCTGCCACATCTTACACGTGACGATCTTGTTTCGTCAGAGAATTTTACCCATACTGACTTCACTTTGTAACGTTCCTCTCAGGAAACACCGAAGGTTCACAATTTTTCTTTATATTCGTTGATGTTTTCTACATGCAGATCTGGAAAATGCGGTTGGAAGTTGAAAAAAGTCGTTCTATTAAATGTCCTAGTGTGGCTCATCAACTTATGGAAACTAAAAAAATCCAAGAGATTTGGGTGCGGCCTGGAACTGTAGAGCGTTTTGTCGAGAAACCTTTGGCTGCAAAAATCAGACAAACCTTTGCACGAATCTACTCTCTCGACATGGTCAGGTTTATTCCATGAAAGGTGTACTCTAAGTTGCGTTTTAATTTTTTTCCGTCTGTTTTTCTTCGCCCGCGACTAAACATCGTTTTCTGTTTGCCACAGCGTTATGTGCATCCAAGATTGCTTGTCGCGTTGTAAAACTTAATGCTGTACAGAGTTTTGAAAGATTGCTAGCAGGCAGTCACAGCAGTCTTGATCGGTGACTCCTGCAGTGTAGGCCTACTTTTTACATATATGGCAGAGAGCTCAATCAGTAAAAAAAAACTTAAGATGCAAAAACTATGCTTCAACATTTTTTCAAAACAAAACAGGCGATCAATATCAGGTGATACTCGAATATTTTTGAAAAGCTGAACAAACAGTCTTCAACTATTCTTCCGCAGGATGAGGACGGAGATAAAGCTTTGCACATTGCCTTGACGAAACCGGAAGATTACGTTCTCAAATTGCAAAGGGAATGTGGAGGTCAGCGCTTGAAATAATTCAACAAAACTACTGCAAACTTAAAAGCAGCACCAAACTACTTTCTGCACACTGATCGACATCTTTTGCTTTGAAAACAATACAATTATGGAATTTTTACCTTTTTTCAAGCTTTGGTTTTGCACTCATTAGACTGCTTTAGTAATTTTGAAATTTTCGAAAGTTATTCTTAGCACAAATTATTTCATACTGCGTGTGGCACGAATATTTCCGGCCGCGAATTATCATCAAAGAACCTTGCACCACGAGTTGAACAGCTTGCCCTTTACGTTTCCTGTGTCACTGCCTAAACGTGCCGTCCTACGCACTGCACTAACGGCAGCCGCACTGTTTAAAGGAGCTAGTATTCTCTGTTGTCAATATTTAGTTTGTTAGAAACACCATGGAAGATGCTTCTGCAGAAGCAGCTCTGCTCAAACTAACTCCTGAGCAATTGGGGATATGAGCCTAAGATGTGAATTCAATGTTCACATACCTGCACAAACCTTTGTGCTTTATATTCTATATTCTACCACTTTTGTGACAATATGTTCGGGAATAACATTTGCGATTTAACATCACAGATAATCGCATGCATAAATATATTTTCAAAATCACTTCCAAAACAACTGAAATATTCCTAAGCGTTTTTCCAAAATGTTTTATCTTAGCAGAGCAGAGACACGACGTTTATTGAATGATGATTTTAAAGTTAAGGAAAACTCAAATATTTTGTACGATAAGGAATATGTTTGAATGCATTAGGTTGTCAATACTTCCAGTTTTGGATAACACCGGCCTTGCATCAGTTCAAATCAACAGCTTTATTATTCAAAGCATTCACATTTGACCAAAAAGAAGGCAGTTACACAAAGTTAGCGGAGTCGTTAGTTCCTGGACTCAACTGGTCCCAGGTTTGACTTGTAAAGAGCAGCTGAATGCTTTTGGGAAAGCACCAGTTGTGAAAAATCAGCCAACGGTCAAAACAGTTTGCGAGGGTTTTTCTGTTTCGTTGTGTACTGAAGATTAACAAATTTTGCCAACAATGTGCGGATATTTTTATCGTTGTTGACAGTTTAAGGATTAAGAAAAACAGACAACCAAGCTTCATTAGAATGCAAATGCTACAGTTACTTCAATGACTCTTGCGTTAATTAGAGAATGTTTTCTACAATGATGGCTTGGAGAAGTTGTTGAAGGAGTTCAGCGGGGACAGTCGCAGAAGTCGCTACATTTTGATGGAGAAGATCCGTCCGAAGCCCAGTCGCAACTACATTATTTCTTCTGGCCGATCTGTGATGGAGGAGACTGTTTGCGAGCTCGGGGTCTTCGGAGCTGTTCTGGTGTAAGTTCGCAACACTCTTTATTTCAGGTTGTAATTTTGAATGTATTTACGGCTTGCGTGTTGCCTAAGTTTGGTGATTGATTCTGGTCTCACCTGTGGTTTTTGTTTGGCGACAACATCTGCAACAAGTTGTCATACAACTTATCTGGTAGTAGACAATTGTTTCTCGGAGAAGCCAATTTGAAGTTTGACTCAGTGTATATACTTCTAGTAATAGCTGGATCAAAATGGAAATTAGCACATTTAGTTAAGATGAACTTTCGTCTTAGAGAGGATAATTTATTTCTGACTAAGGCACATGCAACAAACTGGCAAGTAAAGAATTCGCTGTTTTCGTGACATTTCGCCGGTTTTCGGAAGAATTCACTGGTTTTCGGATATTTTTACGACGCTTGAACCGCGCAATAATTTCAACAGCAGTTCTTTCAAATATCTGTGGTCAGTGACAAGCAAACGTGACCCACAAGGCAAAAATCTATAAATCGTGAAAATTTGCGGAAGATGGCCGGCCCGCCTACTTTGAGAATGTTCCTCCACGGCAAAAGCAGTGACTACCATGCGTTTAAAAATCTTATGTCATGAAACCAGCGGGTACTAACAATTGGAGGAAAGTGAAAACGCTTGCTAAGAAATGAAAACCTTTGTTTCAAGATCACAAAGAAGGTGAAAAAAACATGAAGATGCCGTTGAAGAAAAGTTTTCGCACTGCAAAGGGTGCAGTGCGAGTAACACAAACCAAGAGGAAGTGTATAACTACGCGCAGGGCCGCAACCAGCTGATATTTTCGGGGGTAGAAAAATCATTCTTGTTGTACTATTGATGTTTTACGTGACAACTAAGCATATTTTTGACGTTTTGCTGACATTCTCTACTTGGCAATTGCCATGTGAACTAGTCGAGTTTAGCTAAGCTCTATCGCTTGTTTCGCGTCCTAATCAATCTCGAACAAAATTAACAAAACGTTCTTCATCATTCAAAGAATACCAGGATGTTTGGCAAAACACATCTGACGCGTTTAAGTAAACGAAGTAAGTTTTGAGTGAATCAGATCTGAAATAGTTTATTTCGTTGTTTGCAGCAGATCTTGCGCTTATGAAAAACTACTCCGCAGACATGGGCGTCGGAAGGATTTTTTCCAGGGGGGTCAGCAGGGGATTTTCCGAAACTTTTTTCCAGGGTGGGGCCAAAACCGGTGAAATTTGGTTTTTGTCTCTCAAAATTGAAAAAACAACCTTTTTTTGCTAATAATTTCAAAATCCAGGGGGGGCAAGGCCCTCCCCTGCCCCCCTTCCGACGCCCATGTCTGCAGGGCGACGTAAGCGGTGTTTAACAAGATTTCAATATCTTTTTAACACAGGAAAGGGAATGAATTTTTAGAAAACTGCACAGCTGGTCACGTACTTCGCTCCAAATCCACGAAATATCTTTCTTGCCTTGCACGTGACTTCATGGTGTTCGACTCTCCTCTGCTCACCGACGAGTAACATCAGCTGTTGATGGCAATTACCAGCACAACCGAATTGTCTCCCACTTCTTGCTTCAGTGTACGATAGTGAATTGCGTGAGTGCAGTCAAGCCAATATGATTTGGCGATTCCTTCTCACCACCGCCTGAATTAAAATCATTCTTCCTTAGCAATTTTTCCCGATATTGTGTATATTTTCACCATTTCAACTGCTTTTGTTTAAAATTAAGAAGCCGTGAGAACCACAGTTTTTCCATCTTTGCTTCTGCGTAAAACACGCTATGCTGAAACTTAGCCATATATTCGATGCTTGTGCCGTGTTTCGGGCATTCAAAGGCTTTGTTTGGAAGGTGGCTCTGTTCATTCAATAGCCAAGTTATATATCGCTCTTATCAAGAAATATTGATGAGGCAAAGGTCTTTCATATATGCATAAAACCTCACGGAAATTGCAGTTGAGGGCATACGAAAAGAATTGGCTTTGTGAACAGTCGCTATTAAACTCTTAGTTGTGCCAAAGTTCAGCAAGTTAAAAATTCCTCGGGTTAGTTGGATTTTATAAACACATCGAACCAACTTTGTCGCCTTAAAAGCCCGAATTACCCTAAAATAACTTTTGTCGCAAAAAAGCAACACTTTTCTCATTTCAACGTGACGTTCTGCAAAATTGACAAACTCGAGGTCATTTCACAACTTAAATTGTACGGTTCTTCATCATAGACAGGAGCTCTGATTAAGAACTGCTGCCTGGGACAGTCAAACTAAGCAAATTCGACAACTTTATTGCACTTGTACTGGTAACTACTCAGCACTGCACTATGCAAACAGTGTTGAATACAGCTCCCTGTCTAACACTTCTCTGAACTAACCTGATGTAACAATGCACAGCGTGCACGGATAATGCCATTAGCAACTAAAGCCAACTGTCTACTACACAATATATGGATCATTTGTTTTTGGTAACATTGTTTAGTTTATGGTATTGAACGTAGATTTTCTGGGTGCAGTTTTGCTTTTTGCGCTTTTCAAACTTCTTAAAAGTAATTTTGAAGTTCGTAACAGCAGAACAGATATTCTTGCCATGGACCCTTCTTTTCGCCACCATATAAAAAGCAGTTTATATTGGTCCACCAAAATACTGCCTCTTGCTTTGTCCTATTACCAATTGATAGTGTTCAATTCAACGTCATCACGCCAGTTTTACACATCGTGCTTGTACAATTTGCATACTAATTTATATACATTCCTATTTGAGCAGAAACAGAGGAGATGCTAATATTGCAATAATTTCATGCATGTACACAACTCGATGTGGGTAGCTTTTCGGAAATAGAGAGTTTAACGAAACCTTACAGTGCCATTTACGCAAAATTGTGTTGACCAAGCAGAAGAAACGTCAGACCATTTATGCAAATTGCCATTGATGCAAAATGCAAATATAAATAAGCCAATAAGATACGACTTGTACAAAGACAAGCGTGAACACCGTGTGGAAATATGAAGATAAAGCTCTGAAGTTAAATGAAAAGAAACGAATGGTCAATGAGATCGATTTTTACGCTTCATTTTTCCCTACGCCCAGCACGTACTAATTTTTACTGCTTATCTTCAAAATAAATTGGCCATATATTTAATTTTTTTTGTTTTTTGTGAAAACAACTGTAACCAGCTGTTTTGTACATCCGTTCCTAAAATAAAAAGAATGTTTTCATTGTGCCAGTGTCATGGGCGCAATTTTGTTGCAAAATGTGGGGGGTACAGCTTGATGTAAAACCAATATGGTCATCGGGCCTATGCGGAAGTGAAGTTTTGTAAACACAGATTCCCAATCTTGGTTTTTAGAGGTGTTTTCAAAACAACACCAATCACGCTTTGCTTTATCCCTACAAATGATTTAGAAATTAGTAAACGTAATTTTTGTTGTTGGACATGGTACTGTAGTTCAGCTTGGTTGCAGTACTATCAAGTGTTGAGTCCGCATTGCATCCTCAACATGAAGCGTCTCGTGACTCTGAAATGCAAACAAAAGAAGACCTCAAAAGCAAGTTCAGAAAACAACCTGGAAGTTTGTTAACAACCTCATTATATAGTAAAGGCAAAGAAGAAGCATTGGAATATTAAAAGTCGCATCACCGATTGGACTGATTTCCAGAAGAATGAAGTTGGAACAAAGTAACAATTAAAGACACTTGGTTTACAAGAACGTTGTATTGTGTATTTATTTGATTATTGTATATTCATGCTCCACACATATTGCAAGTCACACCTAGGAAGAGAGTAACTCACAACATTATAGAAATCATTTGTAGTAACATCCCATACGAAAATATTAAGAATATCCCTGATCTAAACGGATAAAAGTGAAACGCATTGATGCGTATCCACGAATTTTGGATTCAACGTAATCATGCGTCGAACGCGTGACCACTAGCGTTGCGAGCGGTCCGCGCCGCGAAGCACTATGTCACGTGATTGGAAAGTCCCTTTAGGTCTTTATAGTGTGGGATATCTGGAGTAGAACTTCAGTCTGTCCTCCGACCTTCCTAGGAGAAGCAGCAAAGTTCTGTCTTGAGCCACTGCTCAAGCAGTACTGGTCTACAGGTAGTCTGATAGACTAGTACGTTGAACTTATGGCAAATACGGTTTACTCTCTTCCTCCGTGAAAGAATTGAACTCGTACCCCTGTTGTTTGGATTGACCCCTGATGTTTGCAGTAACTTCTGTTACGTGCTTTAACTTATGTTGTTGGTATAAACCCCTGTTATTTTTTAATACTGTTCTGATGCATTTGAGATTAATAGCGCAGTGCCCAAAGTTATATTAATAAAACCATGAGTGAATACAATTTTGTCTTGTGATTAAACTGGGCGTAAAGTCGAGCGATAGCAGGCGGGTCTAAGTTTCTTAATTGTTAACTTGGGTTTGCCTTGGGCATATTCCTACCAAATTAACCAATGCTCTCGCGGAATTGTCCTAAAGTACGTGACTTCCACGTAACAAATTGGTGCCACTATCGTTCGTCTTTTCCTTTCAATGGGGGAGAGAGTGAAGCCACTCAAAAACTTTTCGTGTCTTTACCTAACAACCTATCACAACTTTTGGAGGTGTGAATTAGCACAGAAGATAGGAAGCCTAGACAGAACAGAGTCTTGCATGCTGAAAACAGAATAGGTGTGACTTACATTGGAGTACAAAAGCCACTAGAACAGATATATTTTAGAAAGGTTTATAATATTATGGAAACAAGTGGTAAGTTTATGAATTCTTATCTTGTTTTTCAAGAACTTTGTAGATATAAGAAGTAGCAAGTAATAGTAAAAATGTCAATAAATGCACAGGATAGATGCTTCAGAGCAATACGATCTTTACGTTTCATCTGGATTTAAAATCCAGAAGTAACATTGAATGAAAAATTATAAACTGTTGGTCTAAATTCGGATAATCTTAAAAATGATCTTGAATTATTTGAAGTATTTCGGAAACAGCTGTATAGAAGACTAAACAAACGATATTATGGATTATTAGATTTGATAGTTCGTGCACATTTTGATTGGCAAATAAAGATTATGTGGAAAGTGTTGAAACACAGACCAAGGAATGAACAAACATATGAGCAGATAAGAAAGGTCATCACAGAACCAAAACTTGGAATACGACTTGATGTTGGAAAAGTTGGTGAAACGGTAGTGGGCAATATAATGCCTAAACAATCAAAAGATACTGATTTTTTCTATGAAACCTTTAACAATTCAACAACATTAGAAGAAAATAGGACACGTAAAACATTGGAAATATTGCAAAGAATAGAGTTTACTTGGGAAAGGAACCTTGTGGAAATACTTAAAGAAAAGTTAGAAGTCGTTGGTCTACATATGGATATTTTTGGGGAAAGCTTTATTTTGTTTAATAAACTTAGGTATTAACTTAGCAGAAAATTCCAAGTCGGGAAGTTTCATAAATTTTACATGTTTCTGGAGTCAGTAAATCAAAAAGATTATCAATGACACGTTTATACGATTTGGAAGGTGTTATTTGATATGAAATCGGGAGAAGAATGTTATAGGTTATTAGAATCATTGTTACAAATTTAAATGGTTGCCAGAATTAAGTAAGAATCATTGTTATGTTACAGCACACTCTTTCAAATGTGGTAGCAAATGAATTATCTCATATTATTACTGACCTCAGTTATGGACGGTGACGCAATCTTGTTGATATTGGTAAAAAGTGTGTTTTGAATGTTTCTTTCTTTAGTATTGTACTCTGAAGTTTGTGAACTTACAATTGAGTGGTTTAAATTGTTTTAGGATTAAGAGTCAAAATGATACATAACAAGATAAGCATGACCACTGCACATGATAGATGTTCTCGTGCTTTAAGGAATCTGCGCTTCGATTGGATTCAAGATCCAGAAGTAGTTCTATCTGAAAGATTAAAGGATGTTGGTTTGGAATCTGAATATTTGGAGACAGATTTGGAACTATTTAAAGTTTTTCATCAAAAGCTATATAGAAATTTGGAAAGAAAGTATCACCCGCTTTTAGATCTCGTAGTACCAGCCCACTTTATGTGGCAAAGGACTGTCCTATGGTTCTTGATAAAACGTAGACCGAATGATGCTTCTACCTATGATTACGTACGAATAGCCATGTTAACTCTCCTGACAAATACAGAGGAGTAGTTTGCTCTGTCAAAAGAACCTGAAGATAGTGAAGAAACTAGTAGATTGTTATATGATAAAAAAGTAAATATTTTTGTTCAGAAAAAGTATTGGTAAATATAATCAAAATGTCAGTAAAAGCTGCAAAAAATTGTGTAGAAAATTTGATGGCTAAAGGCATCAATGCCGCCAGCATTGTTGTATTGACTCCAACTGTCGTTCTGGATACCACCTATATGCAAAGTTCTCAAGTAGACTATGTTAGTAAAGATGATACGCCAAACCCAAGCTCTGAGAATTGGTTTTAGAGTCTTTTGGAATGTATTAATGTGACTGAAGTTAAACTAGAGACTATATTAACAGAGTCAGAAGAGGACAATTTGTTGATTGACCAGATAGACTGCATTGTGCAGGTCATCAAATCTATACATTTTGATTGGCCTCAATGTCCTATACTGAGATTGCAGAATCAATTGGAAGCCAAAGGTTTAAAGATAGATGTTTTAGAGCAGAATCCCCTATTTTTCAAAATATTTGAGCAGAAATTGCATAAACAATTTCAGAGCTCTTTTTTCTGGTATTGTCCACTTCTGCAGTACGTAACAACACATAATTTTCAATGGTAAGTCATGTGGATTTGGGAATAATTTGTAAATACACGGATAGATGAGAACACTTATGATTGGTTGAAAACATTAATCAACGTATAAGTTGGCTACAAAGTAAAGTTAATTTTATTAAAAAGAACAAAAATTAGTTATGGAATGGGTAAAAGAACCAACAATAATTGAAAAATCTTTTTGTATAGATCACTGGGGAACGTATGCAATTAAAATGACCGTAAAAGCCACCAAAATTGTGTAGAAAAGTTGATAGCCGAAGGATCAAGTGCTGCCGAGATTACAGCAATGACTCTATCTATTGCACTGACACCTGTACCATTACTTAGTGACAAGGTGGATCAAGCCTGTCAAGTTGTTGAAAGTGACTTAGTTAATTCAAGCCTAAAGACACTGTTTGAGAACTATTTGCAAGATATTGGTTGTACTGAGGTTGAAGCTCAAGCAGTGGTATCAGGCCTTGAAAAGGAACGTTTATTGACTGGCGAATCAGCTTATGCCTTACAAATAATTAGAAGTGTGAATTTTGATTGGGATAAGTGCCCTGTAAAGGTGCTGGAAGATCATCTGCATGAGAAGAATTTAGAATTAGAAATTCTGGACGATAACCCAGTGTTGTTTTCAGTGTTCAAACGAAAATTGTATAGTGAATTTCGAGATTCTTTTCAATTGTATCGACCTCTTCTTGAACTTGTAAATATTAAATTCTATCGCTGGCAAGTAACTTGGTTTTGAGAATATTTGGTAAATATTCCTTTTACAGCAGACACTTATGGGCACATTTATACTTTAATAAATTCGTAAATACAATGACCTGATTAGAATAAAAGTTTTACATAGAACTAGAACAGATAACAGCATGTCATGTGATTGTTGGTGTTAAAAGTTATAACCACTGTTTTAAGACATTCAGTTACTTTTTGTTTAACATATTTGCAGAAATTTTGGGTATTTCTAAAAACTTGAAAGAAAAGAACAGCGAGATGCTAGATAAAAATCGCTGTGGAAAACAAACAAGATGATAAAAGAATTTAAGGACACGACGATAGTTTTTGAACAATTACTTGAAACACCAGTTGTTTCTGTAACATCTGATTCATGTAGCCATAACAGCAGGCCGTTCGTGGATGTCGAAAAGACGAATCAAAGAAACGTATTAAAAATGTTACGCTGTGTACGTTTCAATTCAGATAATCTCCTTCCAATCTTGAAAACCCAGTTGAACGAGTTAAATTTGGATTTGACTATTTTTACAAAGCATCTGCTGTTATTTATGCACGTACAGCATCAAATATATGATGTGCTCAAACCTTCTAAATACTGTAAATATGCATCTCTGATTTTGTTGATGAATAGAAATGATTTTGTGTGGCAAATGGATATATGTAGGATATATTGGAAAACACGAAACATAGTCAGGGTACTTACCCTTTACTGGTGGATTTAATTGACAATCTGATCTAAAACATATAGAAATTTCCGAAACATATCACCAGGTTATTCAGACGTGATGCTGTGTATATGACTAAGTCATCATTGTGCCAATTTTTTTTGAAGACATATCTCGATTATTAAATCTTAACATAAGCATATACGGGAAAACCTTTTGATGTAAGGATGTTTTTAAACGACTTCATGAAAAACACTACATATTTCCGTGTAGAATTGAAATAATTAAATTGATTGATAGTCTTGTGTTGATGGACGTGAATTTTCGTTCTGAATATTAGTGTTATCAATTTCATTCTGTTGATACTGTTCTTCCATTTATAAACAGTGTGTTTTATGAGTATCTTGAATAATATTACTTTAATGGCTTTGGATGAGCGTGATGAAGATGTTTGAAGTCTCACGCCCCGATTAATATTTAATGTACGAAAAGTAAAGTTATATTTCGAAAATTATTTTAGCATTTTGCTGTGTTTCAGGAAAATTTTTAATCTGAAAATAGACATGGCTGTGTTCAATGAAGAGAATATGCAGGAGAAGCATGCAAATAAAACGGTGTTGGCCGTAAGCCCCTGTATCGTAAATCAAGTAACTGCGGAAAAATTGGCAAGGGAGCAGTTTTTCGGCCATCCCCCGCTAATGTTCGTTATCAAGTTATCTGGTTTAATAAGAAGATACAACGTCATCCAATCAGGACTTTTGTCATATATGAATACACCGCACCTCTAGAGATAGAGAGCCGACATTTGTGGGAATGCATGGAGCTAGAAAATTTGATGGAACGAACACATGGGAAATGTATCAAACATTCAAACAAATAAAGGTGGTTGGTCTAATAAACAGTACCAGCACCGGCTTGATTCTCACTTGACCTAGTCGAGAGCTCTTTTTAGAGCTGCGTATGAGAATTTAAGTTCAAAGCTGTTTTAGAATAATCTAGTAACCTTCAACTGTCAAGCTTCCCCTTATGGAAAGTCTTCCAGTTGACAGGGTGAACACAATAATCTCGTAGACATAAGTCTCTTCTTCGAGACTGTGTTTACGAGTTCTTCTATTCCATTGTTTCATCGTTCCATTTTAAAATCTTCGTTGTGTTTCTTTTAAGTTTTTGACTAGTAATTCTTTTCTTCTTTTCTTTCCTTTCTCAGGAAAGAAAAGTACGGGAATTTAGGTCATGTTTTAGGATAAATAGAATTTTGAAAAAGTGCTTAATAAAGTGTATGAAGAAAAGAGTGAAGCAAACTAGGGAAGTCAGTACCTTTTCATGAGAACTTTGCATCAATGCTCATTCGACATGACTACAATAAAGGTGGAACTATTTTATTATCGAGTATCCAAGGGTTCCAAAATACCTACGAACGAAGAACTCCAACAAAAGATTGCTATCTACTTTACACATCATCCCGAATTAAAACCTCAGGAAAGTAAACCCTGGTACCATTCTAAAGTTTCACCTGGCTTCAACCATGAAGCTGCGGAATGTTACATTATTGTGTCATCCAAATCATTGAAAGAACCTGACTGTTCAGATGGCACAATTCGTTACTCAAGTATTGAGCTGTACAATTTCCTAAAGAAAGGTACTCTTATAATGGAAACTGCTGGAAATCTACCCAAACGACTTAAGTTGGTGTGAAGAGACTGATTGTATCACACCCTCTAGATTACAAGTTATTTATTCATCTCCAGCATTATGAAAGATTATTTATTCACTTCTGTTCCTTATCAGTTTGATACGAACTGGATTTCTTTCATTGTGTGTATATTATGAAACCGTTTATAAAACCAATGATCCGAACTCCGGAAACCTTAATGTATATTACTGATGAGCCCATTGTGCAAGAAGATACAAAATTTTGAGTAAAATCAAATAATTGTGATCAAAATTATATATGATGTTGGCAGAAGACTTGTTGACAAATATCGTGAGTTTCATTTCTGCTTATTCCTGATATTTCATATGTGTCTTTACGGTGATATCAAATGCATGGAAATTATACTCGTGTACAAAACAAATATAAAACTTTGTGGTTTTGATTCTGGCTACTCAGACAGCCAGCCATAGGCTGAATAGCAATAGCATGGTAAAAACGTACACTTGAGTCATCAACAGTTGAACTCTTATTATATTAAAGGCTTTCAGGAAGATTCGACGTCAAAAACTTCTAGATTTCAGATATTCTTTTCATTGAGGAGTTTATAGCCTGAGATATAAAGCTTAATAAGATTGTCAACTGGTCAGTGTCGATTTAACCATAGTAAAAGTTCTTCATCAAAACAATTTGCTTTTTCAAAATTCTGATAAAAGTTTTCATAAGAAAAACAAAGTGTTTACTCTATTTTGAGAAAAATGCCAACTATTTTGGAATTACACTTTATCAAATTAAATTCCAACTGTACAAGTCTATGTAAGTACATGAATTTTGATCGTTCTGAATTGTTGCTAACCTCATTGTGGCAATGACTTCAGTCTATGGACAAACAGTAACCCTTTGAATTTGATACCCACTGGTTTTTAATGTTTCAGTTTATCATGCAAATTAAGTTAAGAAACACTTACCTCAATTTCAGCCTATCAAAAGTTTCTTACAAAAATTGCAATTATGCTATAGGAAATTAAAAGGCTTCCTAGTGAAAAAGATCACACATGAGGAAACAAAAGGCAGTGGAGATAAAGTATGGAGACACTACAGTTAAAGAAAATTTCATTTTTACCCTGATTTTCAACAGACATCTGGAAGAATCAATTTGCTAATAGTCCAGATATCTAATGGAGGTTTTCTAGAAGGCTTGAAACTTCATAATATTCATAGCATTAGCCAAAATTAAATACGGTTGAGATATTTATAAGACTGAACATAGGAGAAGAGATGCTTGACGTACACATGTCAGGTAATTGATGTACCATTTATTTGGAAAACAAACGTGAGACTCTACACTAGCAAAATTTGAAATAGGTCCTTAATCTGCCCAGAATCCCGACAGCTTCTCTTTGTTTAAGTTTATAGTGTAAGAATTGTGAGAACTGGAACAGTCGCTCTTCGCTTAGCAACATCCGTTTTATATCTCCTTAAAGAGGCATTACAGCACCAACACGAGAAAACATACGTAAAATACCACGGAAATTCTAGGGACGCGTTTTGAAATAATTGAAGAGTAACCAGGCTCACAACCAGGGGGCAACCGGGCAATTGCCCCGCTTAAGAGACTTTGCACTGAAGATGTGCTGCATGTTCGTAATTTGCGAAAGTGCTTTCTGAATTATGACGCGATTGAACATCGGCACACGAAATTGAATGGCTGATGAAACCTGCATGCCTGCTTGCGTCTGCCGACTACGGAAATTAAAGCGGACATTGACTTTATAGCCAAAACCAAGAAACAAAAAGTGTTTTGTTATTTTGTTGATGTGTTGTGTATCTTTATTCTAGCAGAAATCTCTATTTTGAGTCGCAAAGCAACAAACAGAAAACTTAAAAATTGCGTTAGGCGTGCAGAAAAAATTAAATCTGTTAGAACAGCAAACGAGTCTTTCAATTGAAATGGAGTTCCTCTCCGCGACCTGCTAATTCTTCCTCAAACCGTAATGTGGCTCTTCATACTCGCAGTCTTGGTCCACCCGGCAATAAGCTAAACCAAGGACACTTTATATTTAAATACGCAAAAGACTGGACTTCTAGAATGTCATAAGCTCCTATTGGATAAGATCGGTTGAATCTATAGCACCAAGGTTTGCTACAAAGTCCTTGAGCTCAATTTTTACAAAACCGTTCTCGTTTTAATTGAAACGTAGGATTAATAACCGTGCAAGCAGAAGCCGACCTATTTCAAAATCTTAATATTTCTAAACTCTCTTTCCGTATCTTTACAGGAAATGAGTTGAAGACATAAAGACGCTCTACTTCATCAGTCTCAGTTGTTGTATGGACAAGCTAACAATTAAATACTTGCCAGATTTTCAACGGAATTACAAGAGAAATAAGCTTGGCCTTGAATTTGACCGAATTTTTCAGACCCAATCGACGTACGTTCTTTCAGTCTTCGTGCTTGTCATGTCGTTTATCAAGGAAAAAAATTGATAATGTTCGACAAATAAATTGGAGGAAATTCGTCATTCGTTCAAATGAGAGAATTATTTGCTAACAACGAGATTTATAAGCCGTTTCAACTTAATTCTCCAGCGCAAGGAGTAACCTGCCCAAACACCATGGCGCGGGGTCCAATGCAGCTGCATCGGTTCAAGGCCGGCCCTGCCCATTTGTATTCCGCATTCAACCATCAGCTGTAAACCTGACCAAAACGCTTTGCGCCTACGCTTACGAAGACAATTCAATTCAGGACGAAAAATGTCATGAATCCAGCCTGCACGCAACACACGCCAGTCGACACTACGCTACCACAGCAATTTTGTCGTACAGGGCTGCTGAAAGTTAAATGTAGATATGAGCTGAGATTGGCAAAAACATTTCAGAACATATTTCTGGAAGATACAAACCACTTTGAAATGATTGACGCTTGAACTTTTCATTTTGTCGCTCATGAACCAACGACCTGGCTGTCCTATTACAGTTACGTATTATTCGCGCCGATGCCTGTCCAGATCCGTAACCAGCTTGGGATACCAGG
>Ga0210059_1004270_pt1 | contig 23023 bp, 18 predicted proteins | sample Ectturendosymbi2_FD_188042 | JGI IMG/M metagenome (GOLD analysis project Ga0210059, IMG submission 188042) | Ecteinascidia turbinata endosymbiont from Florida, USA - Sample 2 (SPAdes) (version 2) | ecosystem: Host-associated > Tunicates > Ascidians > Unclassified | place: Key West, Florida...
CACCCGATGACCTTCGTTGCCCCGCCTCTGCTGTAAGCCAATCAGCAGCCCCCGTGTTTTCCCACGTTGAACACCCAACGCGCTCGCATCAATGCCTGCCGTTGAAATACTCGTCTTTCCTTTGCTTCGCCTGGCGCTTCTGCCATTATTGATCGGGCGTGCTTTGTGGGAATAGCTGAACTTTCTGTGGCTGGGCTCGCGCAAATCTACGACATGATTCGAAAATACGCTTTCTGCTGCATGCCCTTACAGTTCCAACGTGCGCAAAAATAGTTTTCCGAAAGTTTGTGCAGTGCAAGCCGTCGAGCTCACGATAAAACCAATTTTCTGTCTCAGATTTAATGTCGATCTTTGCTTCTGCAACTGCAGAGATGTAAGCAGTCTTTGTAGAAATGATCAAAAGTTCGCTCGTTTCTGTTTTAAGTTCTCGAGGATTTTCATTTGGAAGCTGGGTCGTAGCGTCAGTGTCGTTGCATACCCACGGTTCTACTTGAATAAGAGCTGATGATGCCTACATCGTAGGCGAAATATGTACTCTGTAAGATTTTATAGTGTCTGATTCTTTGCTGAGAAAGGATCTCTTTCCATAGGCAGCATACCCACTCAATTAATTCTTCTTGTCGTTGGTTGGAGTGTGTTGATCGCGCTTTTTCTGTTTCTTGATGAATCAGACGTAATTCTTTAATGTTACTCTGCGGCAATTCGTTGAGGAAGTCCGCGATTGAATCGTGGTTAAGCTGCAAAAAAGAAAAGCGCGCTTTAGCATCCGGTAGCAAAAATATCTATTACCTATGTACATTACGGCAAAATCGGCTTTAACTGACGTACTGTGAAACGAGGCTGCAATGTTGCACTTTGCATAAAACTTTGAAAATATCGGGTAGGAATGTTGATGTCTAGGTCCGGTGCAACTTTCTCATTAACCTTTTCTTGCATAATTCTGACCCAACCCCGCCAAGTCAACCTCAGTTTTTCGGTGGATATTCCTCTTCACTAGATACAAAAAAGATGTCTGCCCTCTGAATAACTGCGCCAAAATATATGCATGACTCTGTAATATATATTTAAAAAAGGTCAAAAGTTAGGTATGTACGAAATAGCCAAAAGAGAACAGTGTTTTGAATGATTAGGTGAGCAACTGGTTGTAGTACTGTTCCACAGTCAAGAGAATATCTGCTTTGGTCCAAGTAACAATGTAGAACTGCACTATTAGGCATTATATAAAAAAACATGGTAAGTTTTTCATGATTACCTGGTTACAGCAACCTCCAGCTTGAATTTGCCGTCAAAATATGATACATGTTTCTGGAAAAATTAGAACATTTGGAAATCATTCTGAGAGCTTTCCGAATATCAATTGTGTTATTATCAATACAATCATTTCTGATTACGGCCCAAGAGAAGTCAGTTAAAAAAACACCCTAGATAGATATGTCTACATAGAAAAGTAGGGCGCTTGGTGATTCAGGTTAAAAGCAAAAACGATGCATACTCGCGTGATGGTTTCATGTACAGTTGTGTCGATTCGTAACCCGCTGGTGGTCTTTCGCTTTTCGCCGTCTCATTAAAAAGAGCTCTGTTGGTTAAAGTTTGGCGACGTTCAGCTTATCTCTTGAGTCCCTGACATGCGTGCGTTTACAATCTGCAATTTACCACGACGCACAACAACGATACAGTTAAAAATTGCTAACCTCTGTGAAGTATATCAACCTGCAAACAAAGTGTGGGGCGCACGTTTTGTTTAATGGTCGTCATTGGATCTATAGTCTTGTCGTTGTATTGGTTGTGCAGTCTCTTGTTGTCGCTGCTTCACCAGCTTAAGTGTCAATCACAGCCTTTGTTTGATTGAAATTGAACGGCTAGTTTTTGTGCTGCACTGTGTGCAGAACCTTGAAAATCAAACCGAGATTTTTCTTGCCTAAATCTAACGGTTGCTTCTCGCAGTTATTCGGCGATCGAATCCTCGGCGTCATGTCATGGGTCATCCCTGTCTTCGTCTCACTCTCCTGCTTCGGTTCCGTCAACGGATCTATCTTCACGTCGTCGAGGTAAGATCTGCGTTCCCTTCTTAAATTGGCCGCGCCAGATGCGTGTCTTGGGTACGACCTAGCTGGTAATAACACGAACAACAGGAACACACTATTGCTTTGCGATGCAGCTTCAACCAGGCCCTTTTTTGTTCGATTGTGAGTGTTACGCTTGCTTATATGTGTAGAGACTTCTTGTAACGTTCGCACTTATTGAAAAACATGCCGAGTGTACCTTGCCACCAACTGGACAGTTTTCGAAGCTTTAGTCAGGGTGAATGAGCTACACACAACCACTTAAACTTCCGTGGATAAAACTGAAATTTCTTCGCTGCATGTGTCGGAGGACCGTAAGGAGTTTGCACGACCTGCTGTTACGATTTAAACTGAAATACGAAAAGGCCGAGAACTGTCAAGTTTGACATGAACGACGTGAACTGTTGTTATCTCCGGGAAACGCGTTACACCCCAGTTGCCAGTCGCTAAACATTTGGAGCCTGAGCAGTTTTACGCGACGAATTTGTAGGTCTTTGACTTCCCGTTTTCTGTGTTTACCCTTGTGCACAGCATTTCCCGACGTGGTATTTTCAGGACTTTTCGAAATTTGCATCACATACTTAAATATTTCATCACGAAAACTTCGCGAATTTTGAATTATTTTATTGCAGCATTTGTGGTATTTCCCGAAACTGGTGTTTCCAGGAATTTTTCGAAATTTCAACGCCTAAAATCAGTCTGTCTTAACTTTTCGGAGGACTTGCAAGAATGAAGTTGAAAATACAAGAAGTCATGATGTAAACGTGGCGTGCGCAATCTTTGCGCCGCAGTCCTAACAGCGTTTTGTGCTATTTCACGGGTTGCCAGCACGTCTTAGTGATCGTTGATGCTTACTGGGGATCACCATCTTGACTTACACGATCACACAGGCTGTTTTTCGTCGGCGCCAGAGAAGGCCAACTGCCCAACATCTTGGCAATGATCCACACAAGAAGATACACTCCTGTACCCGCCATCATATTCAACGTGAGTCGTTGTTGCATCAGTTCGATGTCTGAATTGTTGTCAACGTAAAGCATCCGAGATTTTATGTGCGCGCGAAAAGGAAAAGCCAAATTTTTTATGAAATAACGCAGGAAGCACTAAGTGTTATATAAATAGCATTGTGAAAGGTGGGAAAGACCACGGTGCTCTTTGTGGTAGCACTCTGAGCGCGCAAGTCTCCCATTAGTTCTCACGATTGCCATATTATTTGATGTCCAGGTTTTTTTTCGGTCATGGACCGAAATGTTTTTGAAATGACCGAAAAGCTTAAGTCATTTCGGTCAAAATGTCTGAAAATATAGGTTAACAAACACTTATGGCGAGTTTTAATACAGCTGTGAGACAAATGACCGAAATGTCGCAGCGAAAAAAATAAACAGTTTGATGTGGCGTAGGTATGTGTTGGATGACTGTGTCTGTCAGGGATAGATAATGCAGAATACTTTCCTATCCCGGATTTGCTACATAAAAGCTAAATCGAATGCAGAGTACCATTCATCAATTGAAAAAACAAATACACGTGGACAAGGTTCGAAGCAACATGCTTGCATATCAAAACGACAAAACTAATCAGCGCCACGTGAGTGAAAACAGTTAGCGAGGATTTATATAAGAGCATGCAGCAACAGAAGAAGCTTCTGAAAGCGTTAATGATCAAGCAGACAAATTAGCTCTTCTGGCGATTATTTTGTTATCAGCCGACGTTTCGCCCACCTATTCAAGTAGGCTTCCTCAGGGCAATGTAATTAGACGAAACGTCGGCTAATAATAAAATAATCGCCAGAAGAGCTAATTTATCTGCTTGATTGGAAACCTGGTGGCAAATGCTACGATACTACATGTGTAGAAAAAAGAACAGCGTTAATGACATTCATTTTGCAACAAAAACGGCTTGCGCCACTTTCATCAAAGTAGATCACTATCTTCAATCGCCCGCTTCCGAATTTCAACAACAAATGTTTTGTGAAATTCTCATTTATCTCAGGGATCTGTAATAAAGCTGGATTTTTCGTAAGCACAACCATCCCGCCGAGTTATTTTTCAGTACGCCCATCAACATCATCACCCACCACCTTGTCGCCAGTTCGCAAATTTATCTCCATGCCAGCATGCAATGTTCCAGGCAACTCTTGCCATCAGCACTAATGTTCAGCTGTATTGGAGCATCTTCTAGTTCGGCCTCCCTGTAGCGAAGGGTGAAAGCAAAGCCAATAATAACGCGTGGTTTTTTTCATTGGCAATTCGTAGGGGTCGGTTTCAACCAAATACTCCTTCATATAATTGATTTATAATCGTTTATAAATGCCATTGAGCATAAACCTGGCAGTACTCCAAGGCCTCGTCACTTTTGTGTAGCTATTTTCATTGATCAACACTTCCGTGATTTGACCAACCGTATCCATTCTACGGTCACCGACCGTAAATAAGTCGTGTTCTTGGGAGAATTGCTCGAACTTGCAAAAATGTCCAGGATTTTCAGCGTCAGGCTCAACAGCAGATCTAAATAACATGATCAGCGTCATGCCGATTTGCAGAATGATGCACGGAAAAAAAATTAAGTGCTTCATTTTCAGAATTCATACCTGTCGCGCCATAATTGCATTTTGTGGCGAAATACCGGTTATCTATAAAACTTCTGAAGCTAAATAGATGGATAAAAGCCCTTCGGAACGGTAAAAAGGACAAAGACCAATATCTCCAGGCAAATACCAAACAGACCATTTCGCAGCAAAACGATGAAATCAATACACGCAACCCGCGAGAACACAATAGCCACCTTCGCACACCTCAGCGGCAATATACCGAATCCTGTTTAGAATATGTTCGCTTCCGATATTGCACCAACAACCGACATGAAGACATTTACTGCTCTTCACGACAGCAACCAAATCATAATCAAAAAAACAAATATATTGCAGTGCAATATATCAAGTCTTTCTAAATATCTAACCCGTTAAACGAGACCTTGGTGATTGTCAATCCGCTCTCGAAAAATTTCTCGCTGAAGACGCTGACGTGGCAGACATGCAGAGGTATTCAAAGCAATTGCTTCAACCAAGGCCCCTGTCCCGCGTTATTGCGCCACCAGCCTAGCGTGTTATTTCGTTGAATTTTTAATTTCAGATAGCTTGCAATTTCTGTTGTCTGCGACGAAACACAAATCACCCTTTTTCGTCGCTCAAGCACATCGCATGCTTTCAGCTTCGAACAACACAAGCGTTACAATTACTTGCACAAGCACCACTCACACTTAAGTTCATTTCTGGCACTCTGGTGAAAGGTAAAAACTGAATCCGGTAGAAACTAGCATTTGTGATTCAGATATTTCGTTATCCGAATCATCAGGATTCGGTATTCTGAATTGTCCGTCACTAATTCACAATCCCACCTGTCTAATCAGTAATATGAGATGTTGTTTTAGTTCACAACCTTGTTGTTATTAGCAACAGTCAATGCAGTTAACAACTCTCGCCGCAATAATAGTGTCGCCGTCTGTTCACAGCGGAAACAGAAGCTTCCAGGCTGCCTACCTTTCGCGCATAAAAACTGAAAAAACATCAACATATGGTCCGTGTTTGGTCGTTGCCTCAACCATTGTTTTGTTCTCAGTGCATCATGTCTCTTCTGTACCTGGTGTCCGGAGATATATGGAGTTTAATCACTTACTTCAGCTTCTTCAACTGGCTCTGCGTTGGAATGGCCATCCTTGGTCTTATATGGTGGAGATACAAGTATCCCGATATAGAAAGACCAGTCAAAGTAAGTTTCTTTCTGCTTAGACCAGTACTTCTGAACGGGCTCCCTATTGAAAAATCTGGTAATCCCCAGAAGGAATGCCGAAGTGTTTCTTTCTTTTAACCCTCACATGCACAAATACTAAAACTACTTGTTTTGTGCTTTCATGAATCGAGGCGTATTTTAATTAACTTCCAGCAGCAAACGACTTATCCGTCTTATCACAATAGTGTTTGCTCTTTCATCGCGCACCTCCTTTGTACGCTGCGCAGAGGAGACATCACCAAGCCAGTATATTCAGGTATAGGGGTCACTGCTGGTTGAAAGATCACGAACCACTGGCTTTTAGACCCTTTGGCAATTTTGTCGGTTTTGACTTTGTTCAACCGACAGTTCATTACCGTGTTTTCTAACGTCAAAGATTAAACTATCGCTAAAAAAATAAGAACTAACCGAGTATCATTTTAATATACGTCGTTATCGATCGACCCTTGGTCCATTTCAACTATTTTATGAAAAGTATTTAAGAAGTTCTTACGTACAATAAAAGCTTCATTGTTTTGAGCATCCGTTCTCCTCGTCAGTTTTTGCTTTTGCTTGCCATGCTCAGTGCTTCATCCATTGTTGCGCGAACTCGTCGCAAGGCATCTACCGTATATACTCGCTTATTAGCCGCATCCGCAGATAAGCCGCAGCAGAAATTTTAGCCATATACCGAGAATCAAGGGTAGTTCACGAATAAGCCGCAGGTCAATTGACCTTTTCACCGGTGAAGACCCTGCGCGATCAATCAACCACAAAATATTGATTTTTACAGGCAAATGTAATGAAAGTCAATTTTATTGTTCAAAACCTAAGAAATCTTCTTCGTCGGAAGAAGGAAGTTCGTCTAAAGTACGCTTTTATCCCGCGAGTTTATGTTGAATTTTGACAGGGACATGATAGCGCCCTACTTTCACCCATTGCCAAATGGCATTTGCGGTTCGACTGGATGACTGAAATTCCGGTGATAGCTCATGCGAAAACTTAGTCCCTCTGGGTATGTTGCGCGTATAAGCCGCAGGCAAACTACAGGCCATATTCCAGGTAAAAAGTGCGGCTAACAAGCGAGTATATACGGTACGTTTCGTGGGTCTTTTCGGTGTTGTTGCTTTTGTATTTCGTGTTTTAGGATGCTGATCCATCACCGCAATGATTTAAGACACGGTGTGTTGAAAGAGAAACCTGGCGCAGACGATTTTTTTTCGTTGGTCGACTCGGCGTCTGGATTTAAAGTCGTACGCGAGCGAAGTATCGTGGGGGAGGGGAGCTTTGGTAAAAAGCGCGATCGTTGCCTTCCTTTACAGAACCACATCGCCCTACCCATCACCTTCTTTGTGGCCGCCGCTTTTCTGGTCATCATGGCCGTGTATGCGGCGCCCAAGGAGTGCCTGATTGGCGTCGCTATTGTCCTGTCCGGCATCCCTGTGTATTTGATAGGGGTGCGCTACCAGCACAAGCAACCAAAGTGGATGGATAAGGGAATGAGTGAGTTTGTTTGCTTCCATTTTTGTGCAAATATGTGGTGTTCAGTTCTTGCAATTTCAGCAATTTGCATTGAATCACCGTCTAATTTGCTGTGTTAACATCACGTGTGCTGTGTATAATTTGCATTAAATCCATTGTGTAATTGCCCGTGTTAACCGCTTGTGTGCCGTGTAACTTGGAATAAATCATCGTGTAGTTCACCGTGTCGAAAATAAATGCGCGTCGTCGGAATTGTGTTACGTGTGTGCGCCCGCTCACAGCACTTTCACGCACTGCACCATCGTCACGAAACATCCAAACCACGAATGTCCAAAAGACGTTTCCACGTGTGACCGTGGCCCATGCTGTAGGTTGATGGTTCACGTCTCGAGGCACACTTTTACGTTGTGTTCCGCAGCAGCAGGTTTTGTTGCCTCACAAATCTTCAAACGATGGAGCATCTGTGACGGTTACAATGCTTTCACCGTGGGCCATTTCGAAATCAGTAGTATATGTCGCAAAAACGACCGTCGTATCAAACAAAATAACTGATATATGTACAGGCGTTAATACATATTAAATTTTACCACTGTCAGGTTAAATTATATCAGGCCAAGTCGCTCCGATGATGGAAGGCCATAATTATTTTAATTGTGCAGTAATTAGCTTTGTGTTTCTATTTTTATGCAAAAACCTATTTCTGGTCCATTTAAACATGAGCAACAAGTAATTTCCAGCTTTGGATTCGTTCTTATCACTCGTGCAAGTATTGTCTACTTGCTGGTCTAAACGTTTCTTATTGCTACGACCAAGCTGCATTGTGAAGTGTGCGAACACCATCCGCCAGAATGGCCCGTCAAGCCTCGAATATATTATTGGGGTTAAAATAACTATTTAAGGCATCGCAAACAGAGTGACAAAACTTGGTTTGTTTTCATGACTCTCCTGAAGTAGCTTGCGTTTCGCAGCAGGATTCATCGCATGTTTTCTTAGATTCGTTTAAGTGTTCACCGCGTTTCGATTTAAAAAGAACATGGAGAAGAGCATTAGCACCAGTGCAAATTAACAAAAGATGAGAGTACAGAGTTTTTTCTGCCTTCGATTTTGTGTCACAGAAAAGCACAACGCAGTATTCGAAGGGCGTCCATACGTCTAAATCAGTGCTCTGCAAAGCGACAGTGAAATAGCAAATTCCGATACATTTATCAGTCATTTACAGCTGGCCCTGTGCGCACACGCATTACCGGGAGAAATTGCTTGTTGGAGCTTTATTTAACTGGGTGTCTTACAAATGTAGATGGAATTTCTTCCAAAATTTCTCTGGTCTAAACGCGAATCAGATATTTTGTCAATATCGACCGTTTCCGTTGCTGCGTCACGCCGTACACGTAATGGCGCCTCGGGGCGTCATCACGCTTGTTCCTGGACGCGTCGTCGCTTTGAACTTGCAGGACCACTACGTTGTAGAATTACTTCCGCGATCGATCAGTTTTTTTATAACGCCCTGTTATTATCGAGCCGCAAGTCAAGCACATGCGCTTGAACCATGTTGTCGTCGTTTGTCGCGCAGTAGCAAATAACACAACGATTCAGACGAAATGACGCTGTTTGATGACGAACGCCTCCATATCCGTCAGGTGCTCAGCAGTTGTTATGATTCGAATCGATGCAGTCGTCGCTCCTGCTTCGAGCCAACTGACGTCTTTGCGTGGAATTAGTGGTTAAAGCAGATTCACGGGAACAACCATGTGCTTTCCCCCGCCGCCGAACAGAAGGCGCAGGCACACGTTTTATTCGCAATGAACAAGCGCTGGAAATATCAGCGTGTGACGTAACTGTTGCTCTCTCGATGTTCACGGCAAACAAAAGTTCGGCTCAAATCGCAGTGCTGAAGACACCGCGCAGTACCTTTGGCCGCCATTTCCACATGCTGCATAATTATCTGACCGTTACTGTCTTTGCGTCAATCTAGGAAGAATGACTCACACCATGCAGATTATCCTCGAGGTCATTTTCCAGGAGGCCCAGTAAAAGATTTTCACGGTATAAACGGGCGACCGTCTGCTCATCGGTGTGCCGATGACGACACATATTATTTAGCCCGATTGTATATGCACGGTGGAGGGCTGTTTGGTGAATGCTAACGTTGCATGTGGCATGCCGCAAGTGGTAACTTGTAGATTTAGAGAGGATTTGTTATTTATTTCTTAAGTTCGTGATTTATTGGTAGCGGCTGTGTCTTAGTTATATGCGTTCGCACGCAAAACGCGATGTTTATTTTTCTGCTGTTTTGCATTTTTTTGCAAGTATGGCTTCTTTTTTTCTGCTACAGTATCTTGCTTATAAATGCGCCAAGCCACTGGGACCATGTGCATGTGGATAGACGCTTGGTGGGAGAGTGAACGGAAAAACATTTGCCCAGATACAATTCCGCTGTTCAGATACTGTGCAACAACTTGCAGTGATACCAGCCTTTAAATTTAAATTTGCTCCATTCATTTTAACTCGGATATATAGTTCGCCTAACCTGACCTTGTTTCAGCACACGTTAATTAATTTACCAGGTAGCGAAGTTACGTTTCGTTGCCATGGACGCGTATCTTTTGCCCCGTCAGTAGTCAACCAATGACCTACTTTCCATGCTTGCGGCGCAGAGCCGGTCTAATACGCTTGCGTTTAAGACTAAAAGTTATTTGAAGATTTTTGATGCAACCGAAGAATTTTCGACTGCATTGGTTTTATCCGTTGTGTTCACCAGGCTGTGAAATCGCGCGACTGCCAATTTCTTTTTCCTGCCCATCGCTCCGGGAAATCACGCCTGAGTCAGTTTCCTTTCCAGTTTCATCAAACCGGGGTTTCATTAGCTTTTCGTGCTCTGCGGGTGGCGGTGTGCGTTGTTGGCAAAAACTTCTTCCGACTCGCACCCAGCATGAATCTGGTGTCGTGCCGGTTCACTTTTTCCTGTCCAAGGATGTGGACTGCATAGCATACCCTTTCAAACTTTTCTTAATACCCCCCGCAGCCTTGCTTTGTTTTGAAACTGCACCCCACTGTGCCAAGAACTGTCTACCCTATGCTCCGTCAGAATGATGAGAGTTGCGTGTATAGTCTTCGGGCAGAAACAAAATCGATTGACTTGGTTTGCACATGTTGCAAGTTTTCGCTCGAGCTGCTGCTGGTTCTTCGCTGCCAGAAAGAAGCAAATTATTTTTTTAATCTTAATGTGCTATTCTTCATGTCAGCTTGGCTCCCCATTTGGTGAGGGGCTTACGAGTTTTAGCCAGTCCTTTGATTTGCCACCGTAGTATGCACAACGATGACAAGCAAACTCAGTTCAATTTTATTTCGAAAAGAGATTCGGTCTTGCCTTATCAAGACGGGAATGTAGGTAGATTTTTCTTCCTCCAAATATCTTTGTATTTATAAGAGCGGGCGGGTGGATTTTGTGATGTGATTTCTAGATACCTTGCAATGCTCTGTTTTAAATGTAACTGGAGACCACTTCGACTCCTTAGCCTGATTTTTTCAGTTGTGGTCGTGACCCCAACAGACTACCTTACTAAGTAATGCGAGAAACATTTTTTGAATTTGAATAATTTAAAGATGCAGATATATAGTTCACGTTGTTGGCAAGTTATATCGGCATTCAACTCAGATCTTCCGCAAAGAAAAAGAAACGGAACTTAGTTGAAACCTTGTATTTGGGCTTTGTCGTTGATATCTTTTTTGCTTTTACAAACAACGGAACTCAGACTTTGTACCCTGCTGGGAGGGAACAGAAATGGCTGTTGGTCGAAAATGGTAACCATTTCTTTTGTTCTTTTTTTGGAAACAAAACAACAAAATATTTAAAACATTGTGGGGAATGACGAAATTGAAGCAATATCAAAACGCACGTTGGAGTTAAAAGACGTTAGGGAAAGTTTTCGCCTGGCTTGTTAGTTTATTTTTAAGTGCCGCATATGTAATACAGAGGTTCCCTTCTGGCATAAACGCCTCGCATGCTTCTGCGCTTGTGATTGATATCTTCTGCGTGGAATGTACTCGAGAACAGACCCGGTTTAACCTGTACCTTGGTTGGTGCGACGTTTCTTCGATGCGAACGCATGCACGCGTTTCATTTGCGTCTGTATAGTGCTCACGGCTGCAGACTGCACGTGCATGGCTGATTGTTGTTTTTTTTCAAACTGCTATTTGTTGGAACAGGCGCGCGCAAGTACCTCTTGTCTGGCGCGTCAGAATTCGAGCTGCGTAACGTGTCAGAGTCGAAAGCTTTCATCCGAATGAGATGATGTTATAGCATGACGTTTGAAATGAAGCGAGAACTAATTTTGGCTCGGGCGAACACCTGTTGTTTTAGCTTACGTTTCATTTAAATTCCTGTAACTTGCAGAAAATTTTGTCGATTAAGTAGGCTTTACCTTTTATTTGGATCGAGTTGTACAACCTATTGGCTTTCATTAAATTGTATTGATATCGATGCTCTTCTGGCTGACTGTAACAAATGCGCCGTGTCCGGTCTGTGAGTGGCACTATCTGAATAGCTTGTGCACTCGGACGCTGCAGATGTTCATTGGATAAATTAGAGTTTGTTTTTGTTACGAAGCAACAGTTTTTTCCCACTGACCGGGTGTACGAGCTGCTTCCTGTTTGGAAATCTGTCCAGTAACACTGTTGGATTTGCAAACAAAGCCGATCTTTGTAGAAAAAAGAGAAATATTGGACGTGGATACATAACTGAAACGTTTGCCCAACGCAGTCTGACGCTTCAACAGCTTGTCTTCTTGTTTCTCTGAATCGTCGCCATGTCTTCGCGGCTATGAACGCATACCGCGACCAAGCGGCTTTTAGTGTTTCTCATTGTTTTGTTTACACAAAACCATTGTTTACAGACAAAGCTACGATTGTCGTCCAGACCTTGCTGGAGGTCGTTTTTCAAGAAGATTTTTCGAAATAATCATCACACGTGTGAGTAAAGTCGCGCGCCGTGCAGTGGCGCGTATTGCACGGCTCCTCTGCAGCGACCTCAATTGGACGTGACGCGCGTTGCAAAAATCCTCAGAAGATAGTTTCAATCTGTGTTTTTTGTGCTTGATCGCTTGTTTTTAGCGCTTGAATGGCTTTATACTGTGTTTGTTAATTATGTGCGTCAAATATGTCTCTTTTTCATTTGAACATGTGAACGGACGGAAAGTCTTAAGAGAAAGTACCCCCACTCATTTTCAACTTGATTTTTTTGTCATGGGTGCGCAGATTGCTTGAAATTTGCCATTTGCAGATTTTTTGCTCATTGTAACGCTGTCGCAATCAAATTTTCGTTGGGAGCTTAAAAGGCGATAGAGAAAAAGATGGTTTGTGGCGCAAATCTTGGCTGGTGCGAAGACTTGTGCATTGCAAAGCGAAGTTTTTAAAAAGTATTCGACCTTCAGCGTTTGTATCATTCGTCGTAGTTCCTCATGCCAGCATTTTGATCTCTGTTGTCGACTTCCAGCGTTCATGGACAACCAAAGAAAGCTCAGGTCTTCACAGCTCGAACTGCTCTATTGCCGTTGCGATTATTGACCGCGTGGCGGAAACTTTTTTTAATTCAAGCTGTTGACCGCTCGCCAAGCAGTGCAGTAAATTCCTTGATGTGTGCCGAAGCGCAGCGCACTTCTCGCCTGCTAAAGTAATCCTAATGCGTCTCAAGACAGGGTAACGTGCATGTGTGAAAAGCTTCGCACGAGCACCATTGTTTGCATTTGCAAAATAAGGATATTGGGCGTTGAATACTGCCTTTGATGGCGCCTGTTTCCTGATGGCCAACGTGCCGGAGACGAACTTTTATTGCTGATCTGTGCCCTTTTTTGACGCCGAAGTAGCCGCATTGTTTCGTGCAAGGCGGTCTGCGATGGTGACTCTCGCGATTCGCATCGCGCGCGGTCCCTACTCAGCGATCACTTTTTGCGTGATTCAAAATTTTCGGTTCGAAACAAACACGTACCAGGCTCTCGTGCGCAAAAAAAACTGTGAATCTCGAATCCAATAAGATCACGACGCTCCGCTTTCGTCGACCGTGCCTCAAGCGTCTCGGGCGCCGAACTGTGATCGCGGAGTTCTGCGTTCCTCGCATTTTCCGCTGCGATTTCGTTATTCGCTTGTTCGCCCGTTTTCGTGTACAGCCTCGCTCAAGTGCTAGTATTTATTGCTTCGCATTTCAGGTTAATCAAATCGTGCGTCGGACCATAGACGTAGCCAGGGGGGGTTCAAAGGGGCCATGCCCCCCAAATTTGTAGAAAATACAGTCATTTTGCCCTTTGGCGTTTTTTCAAACAAAATGGTGTTATTCGCTTACAATCAAACATTTTGGCCAACCCAAATTTTTGGGCTGGCTACGCCACTGCATCGAACACAGAAAGCAGCTTGCTGTCGTGTTTTTTTCCCGCCGAGCCACTTGTTCGCTTCGCGACGGCGGAAGAGTCTATTGTGACGTCGCGGTGCAGCCGGTTTGCGACTCATTGCAGCCGATCTGCTGCAAATATTGCATTTTCCTTCGTGAGCGACCATTGCTTTGATCATTTGGTGCGTCTTTTTGGTGCTCGTCTCGCTTGAGAACCACCGATGTGTAGAGGGGTACAAACAATGTTTCAAGGTCGAAAGAAATTGCGTATCTGATTGGAATCTGCGCGATTGTTTTGAATCCTGAACGTAGACGCCGAGTTTGGAATTTTCCCAGGCGCTCAAAATTCATGACGTAACTAATGTATAACACCATAATTCATAGGAGTAAGTCGTAGAAGGTAATTGAAAATGGTAATGCACTTTTATTTGCAGTCTTTCATGTCTTTTCGCAATAAAATGGCGGGAATAATTTCGTTATAAAACGTGGCGGGAAACTCAAATGAAGAAGTGAAAAATAGGTAAGCGTGTTAAATGAATGTTAAAAATGAATAGGCGTGCAGCACAGCTGGCTAAACTTGCAGGCGTGCCGCGCACGCATGTTCTCCGCGCTCGTCCTGAAGAATAAGAGTCGAGGCAATTGTTTGTGATAAATAGTTCCTTCATATCCGGCACACACAATCCGCAAAAGCAATTGCCGTGTGTTATCCTCGAGCAACGCCAGTCACGGGTTTGTTGAGAACGTTCTGGTGATGTTCGTTTTTTAGCGAATGTTACTTTCTACCTGCACGTGGTCCAAAAACCGTGCCCAGGCAGTGGCTCATCTACTGGGGCCGCGTGCTCGCGCAACCGAAAAGGGGGGGACCATATCTGTCAGTGCTGGAAAGGTAGCATTATTTCATCAAACTGCGTGGGGGGTAAATTAAATTAAAGTGCAAGTTTTGGGTGGACGTTCACCATCAATAACCTTCCTGAATGCTCCTCGGCTGTAGTCTGTCGTTCAGCGAGCTGTTCTCGCTAGTGTGTGATCGGTATCGATGCGAAACATCGGGTCGCGGTGCGTTTTCGAGAGACGTACCCCCCCCCCACCAAACAGGAAATGTTCGTGCGTTCCGACGTTTGATCCGAGAGCGAATGCATACATTCTCGCATTCGTTATTTTCGCGACATGTAGCCGCTGTTGCTCGTCAATGAATCATCGCGACGTACTTCCGGTGCGCCTCGTGACGTGACCTTGGTGGTATTTTTAACTCTTTCGTAGTTTGTTTTTAATAGGTAACGGCGTGCGTTACACACTTGCGGTTGCGAAGGCCTTCGCTGTACATAAGAAATGCATGAATAATATTTTCAAGAAATCGCAGCGTGTTTTGTTTCTTAGCAACGGTTCATGCGCTTTGTGGTTGCCAGGCAACGCGCGTACCAACGCACGCCTAAAGCGCATGCGCTGTCCTTGACATCACGAGTGGATGACGACGACGTCGTCTTTTAACTCGATTGTTGCATTTTGATGCGTATTCTGTCACATTTCGTTCATGCTTGCTATGCATGCATTTCATAGTTGAACGTTCTTAGTCGTTCCATGTGGGAAAGTTTCGTCGCATAATCCGCCGGAATTTTCTAATGTCGCGGGAACCGACAGGGACTGGTAGACTTGTTTTTCTTGGTGTGTTTTTAGCAATGGTAGAATTTTAGGTAAACGACAAAAATGTTTTTAGCGTTGGTGTCGTCCCATTTATATATTTTAGTCGGTTCTTGTTCTTTTATGTACTTGCATGGTCCTTTCACAACCAGTGTCATCCTCGCTGTAAGAGTCTCTGGATCTTCTGTTTTTGTACTAGTTAGAAAACAAGAGATGCGTGCTCGATACATGGAGCAATCTGCGTAAGCCTTCAAACAGATAAAAAGCTTGTGTTGCACGTCGACAACTTTTATACTCTAGTCCATTGCTCTTCATGTTAGGAAAGACTATAGCGGACGGCGAGTTCGGAGGGGTTAGCGATCATTTGCGTGATGTTTTTGTTTGTTTTGATCGTCGAATTAAAGGGTGTGATGTGATTTTTGTCTTGAAATTGTGCTGGCATTTGCGAGACCATGCGACAGAACAATTCGGATCGTAATATACCTCCATCGCTAAATCCTTTCATGTCTTCCTTTCATAGGATTGCTCTGGTTTGCACCATTTCTCTGCTTCTTTCCTTCACTGAGGGCAGGCAATCGATGTTGCGGCATTAAAGGGCGATCAGTCTTGGCGCACCACCGCTTACTTCGGCTCTGGTCAGATGATTGTGATGTCACTCTGCATCTGCGTGATTGATGACGCAATATGCGCCGATTGGCATCACTTCTCACCGCAGGTCCAGTAGTGGATACAGGCAACAGGCATGTTTGGGCCTTGGGCAAAGGTTTTGAGGGGAGCCCTTTAACGAAGTAGGTACTCATGCTACTGGAAAAATGGCAGCAAATATGAACCTTACATGCAGTACATCGCATGATACGCACGTTGCTCATCCTACAATTAGAAGCTACTCGTACATACAGTCAACCGTTGCCGGAAAGTCTTCAATAGGGGATTGATATTCTGAAAATTAGATAACTCCACTGATGTGTTTCATATTGCAATTTGGAGGAGAGCTTGGAGCTTTTCGTAGGGGGCTAAGCCCACAAAAGCATCCCGTGGCGGCGGAACTGTATACAGTTATTAGTAATAATAATCCGTTGGATGTGCCGCTAATTACAGAATACTACAGTACTTCAAAGCGTGGTGGATTTTTTCTGTACCCATTGACGGCGATGTTAACCTTCCTGCGTCACGTTCATGAGTTATGCCTTAACAAAGTCCTCCGTTTGTGCCACACACTTAAAAACTGTGTCGTACGTAGTACAGTCGGCAAATTCATGTGCTCAAATGGTTGTTTTATACTTTCAGTGTTATCACCCAATACGTATCTGAACTAGGCTTGTACTATGGGGTATGTACTTAATTTGAGATCATCTATTTTAGCTTCCTACACTGAATATTACAAAAAATCAACAGAAAATGCGGTTGTTCAAGATTTTGATAATATGCTACTGGATCATGATACATAAGGATATGTAGCGGAAGTTCTAACCATGACAATCACTCAACATGCACAAATTAATTAGAACAGACGGCACAAAACACTAACTGTCAAAACGTTCATAAACCAAAAGCTTGTTTTATTCAAGGAAAGTATAAAATGAGGTTCCGTGCAAAAGCTTTGTCAAAGGTTACGGCTTTAAAGAACATTCTGGTTCTATTCTTAAAAGATAACTGTTACATCCGTTTCCAGTTGTCGCAGTTTTTTTATACTACCTCAGAAAAAGGAATACATTTCTTCAGGCACTTGCTCTAACTCAGAAAGAATCCAGTAAGAGAAGTTCCATTCCTAAAACGGAAAAATGAAAAGTTGGGTATCTGATTCTGAAATCAACTTCAAACAAAGCTTTTCTTATTTTGTGGTTTGCAGTATGCAAGGGAAACGCAAACATGAAACAATACAGCCGTTCATAACCAGGCCCGTGACCAACTTGGGGCACCAGGAGGGGCGGAAGAGTTTTCTGAGCGACTCAATTTTTTTGAACTAACACATTTTTTCAGGGGGGGAAAAAAATTTCTAGGTCGGGCGCCCCCCGTAGTTACGGGCCTGTTCATAACACAGGTGCAATGAAACGAAGAGTTGTAACAAGACTTCTTTTGCATACACAGGTAGTATGCGGTTTGATCTGAAATGAAGGATTGCAAAGGTATTCAGCACGCCCGTCACGAGGGGGGCGAAGCCTCCTTTGCAAAATTTTCCGCCCCCCTTGGAAAAGTGTGTTGGGCGTAGTTCAAAACCAAGCCCGTAACCAGCTTGGGACACCAGGAGGGGCGAAGAGTTTTCTGAGAGGGGCCCAAATTTTTTAAACTATGTCCAATATTTTCAAACTATATCCAACTTATTTTTCCAGGGGAGCGAAAAATTTTCTAGGCGGGGCTTGGGCCCCTCTCAGTGAACTCTTCGTCCAAGCTGGTTACGGGCCTGGTAATCAGTCAGATTTTCATTGGTGATGCTGCACGCACATTAATTGAGAGTATGACTGGCGAGTGGCGTATTGGATGTCTCTGCACACACAGTTTTTGTCATCAGCCAATCCCATTCTGTAGACTGGTAGAGCTTCGCGTTCAACCGGCTCTGTCCACTGCGAACCCCGTTGAGTTGGATCCATGTTTTGTGCGGCGGGTTGGATTCTGGTGGGGAGTTTGCGAAACTAGGTATGGCTTCAAAAAGTCTGGAACTGGAGGAGTGAGTAGTAGCGGTTTGTGAGGTTCTCCATGAAAAGTGGCGTACGCAGAAAATTTACATGGAGGTTCATTCAGTGGCATATGGTGGTCATTTGTATTTGGTGTGCGCTTTTTGTGACGTCACAATTTGACGTCATATTCATGTTTCAAGCGAAGTTTGTTGACATAATAGGCATATTCTTCTGCACGCACTCACCTTATTTTTGTAAAAATCAAGCCCTATACACTCCCCTTATAATAAAGTTTTTGTAAAATATCAAGCTCAAGGGGGGGGTTAACCCCAACCTCCCACTTGCGTACGCCCTTGTCCATGAACCATCTTAAGGGGCATCTCGAGCGGAGTCTGTTGAGAGCGCGCCGTACGTACAGGGTTCATGCAGCAGGTGGTCTGGAGTTTGTGCATTGAGATGTAGTCGTAGACATGATACGTTTCTTCGAGTAGTGGGGGGAAAGATAACAGAAAGGAAAGACTGACAACACTGCAATCGGAGCATTGCTATGAAGCAGAATTGGCAAAAAAACCTATATATATTAATAAGCACAAAACTTGATCGACATTTTAACAAAAGGCGCGCTGCACGGCATTTCAAAAAGGGCTCGATCGAGACAAGTGCCTTATTTGTCTCACCCTAAATCCAAATACTAATTTCACGTATTTCTGTAGACCTGACTGGACGCTATGATGCATATGTGCAGAAGTAGCATTGAATGGGAATGTAACATAGTTGTGAGTAATCAAATCACAGTGGTGCGATATCAGTGGATCAATATACGATTTGTTACAATTCGTTCAAGTTTCTTGCTTTGTTCAGGCTGTCTGCGTATCGACATGAATTTGCTAATCTTCAACCTCTCCCTTAGCACTGATAGCCTGACTTGGATTATGCATTATCCACTTGCTTCAAAAATCAGCGAACTCTTTTCGGCCATTCGAACCTTATAGATATCCTTCGTCGTACCCTGGGTGGAATAAATTGGATATAATAATTTCGAGCTCCCATACTGTTGCGTGTCAAAGTTTATTCTCAAAGAAACCCGTTTCTTGCATAAGAATTGTATAAAGCAAAGCCGAGAAATTCAAGACACTTCCGAGTTCTTGGCAATAAATTTAAAGCAGGGCTGTAAGTGAATAGATTATGCCGGACTTCGTCAGTGTTGCATGCACACTGCATATACAGCTAACGTGCTCACACTAAAGTCCGTTCTTGGAACAAGTCTTCAATGCACCAGGTCCGCTAGTGTAGGTTCTGAATCTCGTGCAGCAAGACTGCATTTGTCATAACCGGTCCGCGCAAATCAGTGAGTTTCAACATGACACCAGTAATAAACAGGCCTAAGCAAACCATGGAAAAAAACGAAAATGAAAGCACAAAGAACTTTCAGGACGACAACCATCCTGAAGGGGGCACTGACACTGAAGTAAGCAATGTTTTTGACTTCGATCGAGAGCCAGGAACAGAGGAAATCAACGAGGCATTTATATCGTGAATGTCAAACAACGAAACAAAGTCACGATCGCTTGGATTCGCGATTGCATTAGGTCAGACGAACGAGAAAGTCAACGACATGTAAAGCGTGACGTAAGCAGTCATGTGATCAAGAGGAAATTGGTGTGCACGCAAAGTTTCATTCTTTATTACAAAAGTGTGCCACCAGTGAACAGGAAATCAGTGTGCATGGTGCGTTTTAGTTGACATTATAATAGTGGTACACCAAACGTACGCAGGAAACTGTTATGCATGCTGTGTTTGTATTTGCTTTAAAAAGAAAGTGCGCTAAGTGTTTCACAGGACATTCGTGTGCACTGTAGGAGTATTTTCCTTTTATAAAATATTACCAAATTTTGTACGTGAATGACGTAACTGTCGCGGTTTCTCGACACGAAAGGGAGATAGAAAAAAGAGATGCGGGAGAGATGCGAGAATGCAAAAGATGCGAAACGCTGAAGTGGCACTGCGCTGAGAGGACGGTGCAGTAGTCAATTCTACCCAGGGATGCCGGAGAGCCGGGGCATTGCCCCCGTGCCCTTTCAAAAAGAAGGCAACGGCAGTGGAGGTGCCTTTTCATGACAGTATCGTAGATAATTTCATGTTTTATCAAGATAAGCTTGAAACAAACTTATTGCAGCTATTCGCGCACCCAGATAATTCAGAATGGTTTTCTATAATTTTTGCTATCATTTTTGAGATAAACATTGTTGCTGGAACAGAAATAAGCATATTGGTAACGATTATTTTCTTATTTATACGTTTCCATTGCCTCAACTCCAGGCTCGTAACTGGAGGAAGCGCAGGGGGGATGAAGCACCCCTAGAAAATTTTTCTCCCCCCTGGAAAAATGTGTTGGACATATTTTAAAACTATTGGACACAGTTTAAAAAATTTGGGCTTATCTCACAAAATTCTTCGCTCCCCCTAGTGTCCCAAGCTGGTTACGGGCCTGCTCAACTCTTTTACCCACCCCATCCCTTCGCTGTTCCGGCGTCACTGATTCTACTACATAGTTTTGTGTGGTGACACGAGAAATGACTTGCAGACGATTGAACATTCTCTTGTCATTTCTTGCCGAGATGCAGGTAAACGCATCTTCAAGATAAATAAATTTGACCTTGCTGTTAACGAAGCCTTTGCTGCAAAGACGGGAAACTCGGCGGGATGTGTGGAAAATGAAAATCTTTCACCACTAAAAATGTATTTTTCGCCCCCGACACTAAAACCTGGGTACGGGCTTGGATGAAGAGAAAAACTGTGCTGCAAGATAAGTTTGACGTACCGATAAATTTTGACCTAATGATACATTTTGACTTTTTTTGACCTAATAACTTGGGATCCGTTCGTGGTATGAGCGTGGAATTTGGTTTATGGATGTTTCATAAACTTCAACAAAGACAGAAAATTTTTGACTTTATTGACTTTTGGTTGCCCTAGTGGTTGTGAAATACAAACTTGTATCTAACCGCTTGTAATCACTAATCGCAAGTAAAAACAAGAAGTAACGCTTTTCGCAGGTGGCGCAACAGCTTATTTGTTGTATCCAGCCCAATGGTAATGTAAGCTTAATTTCAAGACCACCGCAAAAAATCCTCTCTGATAACTCTGGCGTGCTACAAATATATCTTATCGTTGTTTGCAATAACATTTTGTAGTAGCTTCATGCAATGGAGTTGTCATGATGTTTACATTTTAATTCCATTGTATAACTCAACGAAGGCAGTTAATTTGGCAATACCTCATAAAACCAATTCAAACAAATCAATTTTAAAGTGGATGGGGCGGTTTTACGGATTAAATTGAATGCACCGAAAAACATTTTACGGATTATCAACACGTGAAACTTTTCTTGAGGAGAAACTTACCAGCCTCTTGAAGTATGCTTTTGACTGGCATTTCAATTCAATGAAAGCATAATATTTATTTGCCGGCTTAAATCTGACTTAAATTGTTCAGGAAAAAACATCAAACAAATGCACCTTTTATGGATAGGGGAAGGTGGGGCACAGTAGGACTAGGGACACAGTCGTCTTTTTTGATTTATTCAAAAAGTTGAAAACGTTGAACTTTAAAGTTTCCATGGTGATTTAGTCTCATACCAACCGTAGTACTAAAGTGAATTTTTCCTTGATAGGCCGCAGTTGTTACGAGTTATTGAGAAAGGTGTGTTTTTGCTACCCAAAAGTAATTTTTTAAATCGCATTCAGATTTGGGTTTTGCCCACGTTTATCAACATCTTCCGTTCTGAGTTTTTGTGACGTTGCAGTCAGGGGAGTGCCACATTATTTGATAATGACAGATTTTAAATTGTTTTTAAGTTGACTTGGTACTTCTTCATTCTATTTTTTACATATGCATGGGGCACATCTGACAAAAAAATGGAGCACACTCAACACATTGCCACTAGGTCAGTCGAAACAAGGTAAAGCTTGAGGGGTTATACTGGAATTAAATACAAACTAATTCTAATCTATGAGCATTTTTAGGTTTATTATGTGCTTAGAGGCACATTATATTTGTAAGGTAAGGCATGAATTTCAGCATACTGCATTGGTTTCATTGAATGTTTGGTAATCATACAAATTTGTTTTGCCATGCAATGATAGTGGGTAATTAGAATGCGAAAAAAGTGGAGAGGCAGTCAGCAAATGCCTATTTTACATGGGATATCACGTGAACATTATGCAATGCATGCAACCCAGCTTTTTATTGACCGGTCAGGCATGCCCCATGCTCATGGGGCACACTCGACAGAAAAAGTACCCTTTTTAAATTGATTGTAAAATTTTTTCTGAAAGGCGTTGTTTTCATGTTTTGGCATGATATTGTGTATATAGAGTTGCTTCATTGTGTGACACATTTTGAGCTTGTTTGGACTTGAAATAAAGTAGCAGTGGTTGAGAATGCAAAAAAGTGTCAATTGTACCCCACCTTCCCCTACGTTTTGAAAACAATGGGCTTTTAATTTTTTAATTATGAAACTTGATTCTTGTTTGCAAAAGTTTCTGGATACGCCTGTCAAGCCGGCCGTGTCCAGTGCGCTATCGATTAAGTTGGACTCATGCTTTGCGTGGCGCGTTGCATGCTGGTGGAGCATTTCAAAAAAGAGAGCGAGAATAGTGCCTCATTTGTCTCACCCTAAATCCATCTCTGGGGAAGGCGCATTGCAGCTACCAATTTCACGCTCTGGTGGAGACCTGACCACAGGATGTTTTCGATGTGTGCAGAAGGCCTGATGGTAACATAGCTGTGAGTGAGCAAAGCACAGTGGTGCGATCACTACGAGCAGTAACGTAACTGACAGGGAGGGGGGCAATGGGTGGAGTCGCCCCCCTGGCAAGCTAAATGTAAAAACCGGGCCCCTTTTAGTTGACATTTTGATATTTAGTATTCTTTAATTTGTTGTTTTTTTTGCGTTTTTCAGGGTGTTTTTTTTTATCCAGTATGGACATCCATGACATCCAGAGATTCACTATCATTTCCTAACTTTTGCTGAGTTTTGGCTAGTGGACCACCTACAACTAAGCTTTGCCCCCTAGCTC
>Ga0210059_1004272_pt1 | contig 23018 bp, 17 predicted proteins | sample Ectturendosymbi2_FD_188042 | JGI IMG/M metagenome (GOLD analysis project Ga0210059, IMG submission 188042) | Ecteinascidia turbinata endosymbiont from Florida, USA - Sample 2 (SPAdes) (version 2) | ecosystem: Host-associated > Tunicates > Ascidians > Unclassified | place: Key West, Florida...
CCTTGTCACACATTTGCTGAAGTGTAGAATTGCTGGCAAACTTTCGCCAGGCCTATTTCGTCCGACTAAAAGTTGAAAGTTTTTTAACTTTATTCAGAGCCAGGTCTGCTGAGTGCTGAGCAACTTTGCGATGCTTTTCAGTATTAACTGGCAAGCCAATGGCAGGATCGTGCGCGCAAACCTACTCTGCACGTTTCGCAATGTTTTTCAACCTTCCACGGCAAGCACCAATAGGAAAACAAGTGATTGAAAGACCTACTTTTTTAATTTAGCAGAAGGTTGTCATACATATTGGCAAAATTCATGCTGAACAGTGGTTCAAACGTCTTTAAGTCGGTGGCCCCGTCTTGAAGCAGTATGTGCAACAAATGATCGTTTTAGAAAGAAATTAATTGTAAATGGCTTAAAAAAACAATTTTTGCAACTTTGCAACTCAACTAAAGCTAGTTGTTTTGTTAAAGCAAGTCTGTGTTGAAAGTACTTCAGTGATTTGAGAACCTTTGTTTTGATTTTCGTCATTAAACGATGCTGCTTTGTGTGACGTAATTGAAGACATTGATGCAGGCTTCTGACATTTCACAAGCAATTTATGAAGTTGTGGCTTCTGGAGTTAGAAAGATCCCAAAGCTATAAAAAGCTGGAAACGGCAGTATAGACTAATAATGCCTGAATTGCCTGTCGATTCTTAAAATGCAGTTGCTGCACATATCTGTTATCGATCACTGCTTGGTTCCAAAATCAATTTGGACGTCAGAAGGCGTTATGTCGTAAACTATTTTTGTCATCCAGCAGTTAGAAACATACTTAATGCCATTATAACAACATGGGCTTGTTAGCATTTGTAGAACAGAACGCATTAATGCTTATGACGGATAAATAATGAAAACATTTTTGAGTTCAACATAAATGTAATTTACGTGATAAAAAGTTTTTGTTGATATCTATCTGACTATTGCAAAAATGCTGTAACAGTTAACTTGCATAAAGCTGTCCACTGCCTTTTAATGGTTCAAGCTCAAATTCAGAAATCAAATCAGAAACCCACGTTTACACGCAGAACAGGAGAGGAAACGTATTTCTGATAAAGCACATCGTGCTGAAGTACGATAAAGGTGGCTTTGGAAGCTTTGGAAAACTCGAAAAAAAACTGTTTGTTTTTAAATTAATGTTGTTGATAAAACTGTTCTTCTCAAGCACTGAGTTTATCACGCCAATAAAAAACGCCAACTCTTCTCATTGTGTTTTTGGCAAAATTTTCTGGTGACCTTAAATGAAAAATTTCTGTAAAATTTGAATAAACATATCACCATAATGTTGTTGTAAAGACTCAGTAAAAGAGCGAGATGTTTAACTGTTGGTACTCGAAATATGAACAAATAGGTTTTCGAGTTTGCAACCAAAACCAGAGAAAAACGTTAAATATCTCTCTTTTCAAACAATATCTCAGAAAATACCGGTTTCTATAAAATTTAAACACGCCTTAACTTCGAAATTTTAGTTGAGGAAAACGTTACAAGGGGCCGAATCATACGTTTCAGTAGATCTTGATCTTCAAATTATAGATTACAAAACTGTTTGTATGGACTGCATATAAATTACATGGCGTTTCATTTTTACGTCTGATCATATTTTGCACTTTAATTTCGCAATGAGAAAACATTTTACTGGTTGTAATTTATGTTGGCGAAACAAGATTGTGCTTTTCATGTTACCGTACAGAATTTGTTTATGTAGCCTAAGCTGTATAAGCTCTACAGAATCTAAAATTTCACCACTGAAAATATAACATAAATTAGTTATACACCAGGGGTTTTTTTAAGGCGTTTTAGGGACCCCACTTGGGTCCCTAGAATTTCAAATCGGGTCCTTAGAATCAGATAAAATTACCATCGGGTCCCTAAAATTAGAGAAAATCGGGTCCCTAGAATCAGAGAAATCGGGTCCCTACAAATCCAAACCGGGTTCCTAACATTTTCCTTAAAAATAACTTTGGAACACAGGGACAATAAATACAATTGAACAAAACAATTAAAAGTTTTGCGATTTTTCTTTCTTCTGCAGTCCAACAAACGGAAACGCACGAAATTATGTATGAATATACTGAAGTGTTTCAGTATGAGGAATTCAAACCTGGTTTACGAAAGAAGCCATTGATTTAAGCGTGTGGGTGTAAATAGAAATGTCTGTTCTCTGTTTTAAACACTTTTTTTATGAAGAAAAATTTTTTTCTTCAGATGGAAGTTTTGAATTATATAGAAAGTAACTATCAACCTGTGCAATGGCTACTAACACCTGTTTAAGACGTCAGCTGAAGCTTCTGTTACTCCCGACCTCTTTAACCGTTTTCACTATAGTCTTTGTTTACGTGCGGTACCGTGAGGTCAATACGGCAGTCAATTTACTATCGGTGACAGTGAATCACAAGCAAAATGAATCCAAAGTATATGTGGAAGACGTGTTTATGACAGTCAAAACAGGCCAAGCTCGCCACAAAGAAAGGCTGGACCTTATTTTAAATACGTGGTTCACAAAAGTGAAGCGTGACCAGGTAACGTTATGCACAGTCGGTTGAATGCTTTTGAAAGTTGTAGATGATGTTCATTTATCGTTCAAATTGTTTTATTAATTGCTCATGCAAATTTTAAATATTTGTGTAGATTTACTTCGTAACTGACATAAACGACCCAGAGTATCAAGAAAAAACAGGTAAATAGAACTTCATGCATTTCACACAGTTAGAAAACGAAACCATCGAAATAGATGTTATGCAGTCGGTTTTGCCGTTATTTTTAAACACTTTTTTTAGGAAAGAGCAACGCTTGAAACGTTTCATTATAGATTAAATTGAAATATAAATAAATGTTTTATGACATTATAGCATCATTTAATGCTTTTGCGTGTGAGTCATTAGAAAAAGTGAATGTGGTAGAATTTCGGGGTTCACAAAGATTTGTTTTCACTTTTTTCTGCTGAAATACTTGAAAGGTTGAAAAATATTTGTTTTATATTGGCTTCTATTTTGAATAGATTGGTTCTTCTAACGTAGAGTTTTTGATTTAAAAAAGTATGTTTTTCAGCTTTACTGGAGTTACTTTAAACAGAAATTTTTCTCATTGTTCACAGCAAAAAGAGAAAATTTCACCTAAATATGCTAAAATCTCTTCTCTTTTTGTCTGATTAGCATGCAAATATCATTCGCATGTATTTGCTTCATAGCCTTGCATCAACATAATAGTTACCAAAAAAAAAACTGAAAAGAACGTTTTCCATGTCACTACATTTAATCAAAATCAATGATATCTTCCGTTGAGTTCTTTATGTTGATTCTTTGCAGGACATCGACTGTTCGCAACAAGCTGCGGAAAAACACATCAAAGGTAGAAATGAAAGGCAGCAAACTCGATATGTAGCATGGATTCCAGATAGAAACAGTTGCACAGATCTAGTTTTAACAAATATTTTGTAAACAGGATGTGATCTTGATCATGCGTTGTATTTTTCTGTACGGTCAGCAGAAGGCGTAGCGAATAGGACGCTCTTTATCGAAGCATGACTGACTTTGTAGACATAACACAATACTACACTGCGACGTAACTCTGGCTCACAGTGATCACAAACCTTTTATCATGGGCTTTTGAAACATAACCAAAGTCGTTTTCTACGAGTGGGACTAATGTTCCGGATTTGCTTTATGAGAATAAATGTACATGATATCTACTGTACAAGTAAAGGTATAGTTTCTATATCAGCAAAAAACACAACCATTTTGTATTGCGTTAATTCACATATATATATATGAGGTTTAGTTACAGTGCCTAGTTTCAAAAGATCCAGCAAGTTTGTTTTTGTTTGAAATTCTTCTTCACCATTTTTTAACTTCTAAAAGCGTTCTGATCATATTTAATTGTCTGAAAGAGCTGTGCTTTGTTTTTTTCAAAGCCAAGTCAGTTGACAGCTAATTTTTATTTTCAGATATGACTTATGTTGCAAGTTTGGCGTTGAGATGGATCTTTATCTATTTCAGTCAAGAAAGAAGTACGTAAGCAAACAATCCACGAAACACGAGTATCGAAACACATACAGTAATTTGCTTTGAAACTTGTTATTTGTACCAAATTTAGTTTAAACGCCGAGTATTAGATTGCATAGCACCATAGCTTCTGGGAAAATTTTTTAACCATTTGTTTTGCGAAACCACATTATTTTCATAAGTGTCGTTTGAAAGCAACCTTTTACTAGTAGTGCTACAGTGTTTTGGGTTTCTTGAAGCAAAATGTACATGCAGTGGAAATCGTTTGGAAAAAATTGTTTACAAAAGTGGAGTTGGGAAAATAATTTATGTTTTCAGGTATAATCGCAACTGAGCTTAAAAATGTATAAGTTAAACATTGCAGACAAAACAAAATAATTTATTAGAAAAACATTGTCTAAAATTATGTGTTTTCTTTTTATGTCATTTAATGGTTTTGCTAGACTACGCTGAACATTTCAGATAACAATCACAATTTTTATGAATAATTTTTTACTGAACCAGTTTTTTTTGTTTCTTTCATTTGTGAGCAGGTGGTGGTGCCATTTTGACGACGATAACTACGTTCACCCTGAACATTTAGTCGAGGTTTTGAATTGGTATAATTGGAAAAAACCTGTTTATGTTGGAAGAAGAAGTCGACATGACATAATTGTAAGCATGTGAAGTTGATTATACGGAGTTAGACTACTTCACTTTGATACTAAAACTTGGTAGGCAATACAATTTTTAACCATTCGTTGATTTGCATTTGAACCTTGAACTCAGCAACATTACAAAGGGAAGAAAGAACCATATTCATTTGCAACTGGAGGAGCCGGAGTGTGCATCACGAGAACTCTCGCAGATATATTGACTCCTATTTGTGGGTAAGTGCAGTTGATGCAAAAATCTTGGAAGATACTGTAACTGTCGAAAAAGTTTCAAATCGTTTCTTATTAAACATGCCTTGCAGGTCAAGTGCATTTGCATGAGTCTTTGTATGGTGGTTTGAAACGTGATTTCTCCAAAAATGCATCGTTGGGTAACAGTAAGAAAAAAACAATGAAAACGTTTGCTAACAACTGTTTAAGAAAAAGTGTTTGGTTAAACACACTAAGCAGCGGTAAACATTCATTTGAACTGCACGGTGAAGTAAAAATTCGTTCAGCAGAGCTGCAAGAAACGTTCATGGTTTTCAACCAACGAAGTTTGCTATTGATCATTCAACTCTTGAAATTGACTGCTATTTCTAATCACAAGATTTTTTTCCATATACTGTACTTAGTATGTTGCAAAATGCTTTGTAGCATTAACCTCTCCCAAACCGTTTTTACACCAGTTCCAACAAAAGCTTATTCTCAATTGAACACAGCACTGCAGCATACCGGCATCTATGCCACAAAAGAGAATCTCTATCGATCGGTTTTGAAAAACCCATCCTATTTGTTGCAGAATCAAACATTCTTTTAACAAATGTAATTACAGCTTATGAATGCAGCACCCAAAACCAAATGTTTTATGCTTATCGTTGCATGGCTGGGAAATCTTCTCCATATCTGTGCAAGCATCAAGGAAGTGTCCGAAGCATTGTTTTTAAGGTTTTTCGAAGGGTGTCGTGGTGGAGGTTTAAGCCTGATGCACACGGGCTGCGATTGAAGCGGCGCGGCACTTGCAACAATTGCGTCTCGACCGTTTGAGTATTCATACGTAATGCGGCTGCAAAGGCACAAATCACTGGTCGCGATGACAAAACTGTGCTCAGCAGAGCGTTTGAAATCCTCGCTAACAGCGAAATAGGCTTCTCCATCTTCTTCTGCACGTGTCATCTGCAATTTTGTAAATATTTTGTTGAACACGATGACAAACATCTACACCACAGTAACAAACAAATGAAATCAGCATTTCAGCTGTTTGCAGCAAATGCAAAGGTGTAGGGACAGTTTGAATGCACAAAAAGTTTGATTTCCATCAAATACTGCAGCTTAAGCTAGTAGCAAATTTAGCAAAGCACATACAAAGAATCATAGTTAGAGGGTCAAACTCAGTGAAGTGTTACATAAACATTGCCTGCTGATCACAAAGTTTAAAGTGCGGTGAGCCTGTCTTTAGAAACATTCAAGACAGGAAGTTTAAAGCTGAGAACTGCTTTCCTAATTATTAAGCACTTAATTTAAGGTTGGTTGAAATCTGAGAAAATAGGTAGGCAACGTGCCAGATGATGGATGGATTGACTAGGTGGTTGTTAAAACTATGAGGACAAAGTGAATGTAATAGTAGAAACGCAAAGCAAAGGTATTTCCCCAGGCCAGTGGTTCTTAACCAGAGATAGAGTTCATCTTCCAAAGGTGTAAATTTATTGAACCAAAAATTCCAGCCAATGCAAATTTTTATAAATCATTCTAAACTGTAAGAGTTTGTTATGTTAATATTTTCAATAAATGAGCACCCTTGAGTGTATCGGGTTAAATCTGGTAATCTTGTTCGATAAAAGGGTAAGATATGTGAAAAAGGTTAAGAAGAACCACTGACCTAGGCCTACTATCAACCATAAAACTGTCATATTTTTTATTAGATCACAGCTCAAACATCATTTGCTTTGTATTAACACCTATAACACAAACACAAGTACTGTATATGAATAACAATGAAGACTTGCAGTGGTAGTGCAGTAAAAGGCCAAGCTACAAGTCCTGATGCATCATCAAACATGTGTTACAGGTTTTAGTAAGCAGAAAATATCATGCCTTGCTAGTACTGGTCTCTGAATGTTTTTACAATACCATATCTGACCCCGTTTGCCTAAATCAGGTTAGTGATGATCAATCTAGTAGCCATGTGCAATTTGTTAACATATACTTTTCTGCTGATAACATTCATCACCAACTATCATGATATTAGTGTTGGTTGTAAAGTTCCCTCCACACAATCTCTTTCACTTTGCCATTTTTGTAATTTGGTAGCCTGCAATCACAAATCACTGGCCAAGGTTGCACGAGGCTAAGAAGTTGCTCATTAAAATCCGACAGCTATAAGCTGAAAAACAACAGCCAGAAGGCATCGATCATGATCATCACAGTAGCCTACCAACCGCACCTACAGTAGGCCTAGCAGGCTAGTTGTTATTCAACACAGAACAGATCACGAGAGCTATTAGTAGCATTTGGTGACAAATAAACTGAAAAACCAACTCAAGTTATCTGATTCGCCCTTATAATGCACTCACTGCCAAGCCCAACACATCGACCAAGGACCAAAACGAAGCGGAAGATGCGGCAAAGTTCAACCAATTTCTACTCTACCGCATCAGTCGCTCGATTAGCTGATGTGACGTCAAAAATTTGCTGCCGCAGACCGAAAATCGCAACAATCGCAGCCCGTGTGCATCAGGCTTTAGGGTGTCAAGACGATTTTCCCTTCTATGTCTGATATTTTTACTGATTTTCATATCATTTTAAGTTTACGTTAAAATATGCCGAATTATTTTAACACGATATTCGATTTTGGCGAAAAAACTAAAGTCAATTTTATAAATAGAAAATTTCAGTGTCCGTACTCATTCATTCATTTACCTGCCTGATTTTCCTTTGGGAAGAGTCGCGGAGGCAGCAGCCCTAGGTGGACCCGAAATATCTCACGATCAACAGCAATCTCAGAACGTTCACTTCGGCCCACACCAAGACGGGGACCAAGCAAGGTCGCAGATATAGTCACGCCACCTGGTCCTTGGAAGACCCCTCGACGGCTTTCCCGCGGGTGTAGCCAGCAAGACTTGCCTCGCTAATCTTTTCTGGGAGATTCTGGACACATGGCCGAACCAACGTAGCTGGGATCTTTCGATTCAGAGAAGTGGCTTGACATTCTGGGCTTTACGGATTTCAGACCTGTGCACTTTGTCACAAAGTGTCACACCCTGAATTATTCGCGGAAACCCATTTTTGCCGCTTGTTCTTGGAAAAGCATTCTTTCAGTCGTTACTCGAGGTTCATGTCCACGGATGAGGATCGAAACAAAGACCGATTTGAAAACTGAAAGCTTTGCGAACTTTGAAAGCTCCTGTTTTCACCCCAGAGCAACAAAGTTCACGCGGAACTGCGTTTGCTTTCGGAATTCGTGTGTCACAATCTCTTTGTTCCGACTTCTGTAACTCGTGAATACCATCGCAAAGTACTAAGGTATTTAAACTTCACCTGCTGCAGTGTATTGCCGCTCACTAGCAGAATACACTGCTTTGGGCGTCTTGAGAGATGATACATCGGTCTTTTTAGGTTGATTTTAGTTCCTGCTTGGATGCACGCAGGTGAAAACCGATCAAGCGCATTTTGAAGGCCCTATTGAGAAGTTGTTAGCAGTACCAAATCGTTCGCAAAAAGCATTGGGTAATTCCTGCAGCTCCCAACAGTGACATCCTCGTCGACTCGGCTGTGTCTCAATTTTTGGTAGAGGGCCGCATAAGCTATTGCACAGCAGTTCGAGGACCGGACATCTTAAGTAACGTGATTGGTTTCGGAAAAAATGCATTCTACCCAATGAACATATTTTTTGCAAATATATCATTTTCTCATTATTGACAACATGTGTTTTGTGGCCGGACAAAATGGCTTCGCGGTGTAGCGGACCGTGTTACAGCCTACAGCCTGGCATGATTTCGATCTCAATTATCGAACGCAACGCGTGCGACACGCCCTATTGCACAGGCATTCTTACGATCTGTGTGGCGGGCACAACGAGAAGGAATGCAACGCGACGATGTAAGAGAACAACTAGTCTTTCATTGAGTTTTTTTCGGGTTTTCCTTGCGTAAGAGCCAGTTCAAAAAATGCAACTGCATGTTTTCTGCGAATAGCTAGTTGAAGAAATTGCACGTTTCTCTGTGAGAGCCAGCTCGAGATAAAAAAATGTACTGCTGAGTTGGATTTGTTCAACGTTTCCTTCTACGAAATATATCTCCCGAGTTCGTCGTTCATCTTTCGCTTTTCACGTATTCACTAATCGAGAATACGCAACGCCTCTGTGGTTTCTTGCAAGCTGAGATAGCTGGCCAGTCTACGAGCAGGGGATAACCTTACCATCGCAGTCGTGATCAGATGCTGAACCACGTCACCACATAAAAATGGTTCCCAGACCAGCTCTCCAACAGCGGGTCGGATTTGGCCCACGGGTCGTAGTTTGGAGACCCCTAATCTAGAATATGAAGAGGAGTGTTCGCAGCACACACCTTTGTCGGGAGTCCGTCACCAAGGTGAACGGTTGTGATTTAATTCCACCGGCAAGAGCACCGATTGTGAGCAGGAATACAGATACTTGACGGCCAGTAAGAGATGGAAGGGAACACCATACTCGCGGAACATTCCCCAAAGCTTATTGAGAGGAACCCGGTCATATAATTTCCCGAGGTGGACAAAACATGTGTACACTGCATACGTCTTTGGAATGTTCCGTAGATTTCTCGAACATTTGTTGGAGAGTGGAATTTTGTTCTGTTGTGCTACGGGCGTGACGAAAACCGCACTGGGTATCATCCAGCTTTGGTTCAATTATTTCGAGGTATCTTTTTACAAAGCGCTTGGCGAACACTTTTGCATGGAGGCTAAGGACAGAGATGCCTCAGCAGTTGGTGCATTCACTCCTGTCTCCCTTTCTGTGTATCGGTATGATTAGTTTGACCACCTTTCTGTGCCCTTACAAAACGACATGCCACCTGTCACGCAGTGGCGCAGCCAGAATGAGGCCGAAGAGACCATGGTCCCCCGAAACAAACTTGCTAAGATTTTACTGGTGCTTTACATCAATTTTCAATTGTTAGAAAGTAAACGGAAGGAACAGTCGGACTCAAGACGACGTCAGTGACTGACGACGTCATAAACTGGCCCCTCCCGAACAAACATCTTAGCTGCGCTACTGCTGTCACGCACACGAGTCAGCGAAACCATCCAGCGTTCTAAGTTCCCTTAATTCACTCTCAAACCTTCCCCAATTAGCTTTAAGCACGGATTTGGCAGTGGCATCAGACAGCTTAATGATGCACAGTTCTATGGAAGCTTTCATCTGTGCTAAGTTAAAATATTCCGCCAGAAAAACTTTGCTCAGTTCTGTCAGGAGAGGTAGCAATGTTGGCAAAAAGAAAGCACCATAATGAAATTTTTTGTTTTCACAAGTCGCAGTAAAAAATGCCCGGTGCATCACTTTTTGTTTCTCACAGCTGTTTCAGTGCGGCCCAAATAGTCAAAATCTCACTCCTAGCTGTCACAGTTGCCTCACTCGACAACTATCTTGTTTAGCATGCGCGGTGCAACTTCCGACTTTTTGTCTTCATTGTACAGTAGTCTGCATCTCCAGGCAAGCCGATGGCAACGGTGAAACAGCAAAACACTTCCATATTGCATTAAAGTGCTTTCACATTTTCGTACGCTGTACAAATCTGCGGCAGTGTAGCAACAGGCCGAAGCGAGGCGGTGCGCATGACAATTCGCAGATAACATTCTCCTAATTTACGCTTCCAATGTCTGCGCCAGAGAATTGTGCCGGCCAACCATTGCAGCCGCTGTTGCAATGGCCACGTGCAGGAAAACATGCCTTCCTCACATCGTTTTACTTCAATGCAAGGCAAAACCAAATCTTCTTGACTTTCAGAATTTAGGGTGTCATTGCAAAATTTTAGGGTGTCATTTTGACACCCAAAAACGGCTTAAAAAACCCTGTATAAGGTCTTTTTAAGAAGTGTGGCGAGTTACAGTCTCTGCAAATATCTGTTGTCTGTAAATTGTCTGTATTTAAAATTAAGCAAATATATGCTATTTGTGTGTGGTAACTTCCAGGCCCGCAGCCAGGGGGGCAACCTGGCAATTTCCCCGCCCGAAAATTTCAAAAACATGTTTAGTTGTTAGGTAAAACAAGTTACAATCATTTCCCCCAAAAAATATTTCAGCTGGTTGCGTCCCTGGCAAGTTCAACACTTGCTAAAGTTTCACAGCATTTGCTAAAGTTCTTAAGCGTTTTTCACTTTTTGCCCAAAGATGGTCGGGTACGAGTTTTGGGAGATACAAGGCCGAAAAGGGCATATTTACGTCTGCACCAATTCTAGATCTGCGTGTAGGATATATTTTTCCTAAGGATCACATAAATTTTGTACTATGCGCACCTGTCTAATAGATTTCATTTCAAACCAGTTGTTAGATACTTTTTTGCACAACTATTTCTTTTCAAAACACTTAGTTAACAAGTTGCTTTATGCCGAAAGATAAATTACATTATATCTTGAAAAGAGAATTTTTCGAAACAGAAAATCCAAATTCAAAATATGGTTAAAACGAAACTTTCTGCCTGTCAGTCAAACCCCAATTGGTTTACGCTTGGAGTACAAGCAAGTATTTGGATAGTGTAAGTAAATGCGTTTGTAACAAAATTTTGTAATGTGGTTGCAGTTTTGTTACATTTATTTTTAGAAACGGCACGTTTACAAAAGCTTGCGAAGATATTGGAGCCAGCGACGCTATTGTTCTTGGCTTCACCGTCACAAATTTGCTGCGAATTCCAATGTCAAGAGTGTTTCTTGTTTCATGCTCACACAGAAAAGCTCGCTATGTTGAACAGAACCGAAGTTCTCAAAGCGGTAAGACCTGCAGATGGATCACAAAGGCGTTTTGACCTTGTGAGAATGTCATGTTTGTTGTTTGTGTAGTTGCAGCGGACCATGAACAACTGTACAATGTCTCAAAAGGAATTCTCAGGCACAGCCTTTGCAGAAGAATGTTCGAGAAATGAAAATGTGGTACCTGAAACACAGCAGCACACACCTTCTTTAAAAAATTCAATGAATATCAAATTTGATTTATCATCATATTGGAGTACATTCATAACAGTAAAAAGCATGTAGGTGCTTCATTTGCACAGGAAATTGTGGGTATTTTTTCATGCAATGTAAATATATTAAAAAATTGTATTCTGTTAAATTCTTGTAGACATTGCTCAAATTAGTATTTTCTGGGACCCTGATCTAGATCACAGAACTTTATTTTCGTAAACTGAATAACTTTTTTCAAGAAATCCTTTGAACTGCCTGTTGCCCAATTACGTATCAAACCAATGTCACTGCGTAATCGTTGCTCAGTGGTTCTTAACAAATGGGACGCTTCGTGCGTACCAGGCCTCAGCCACTGTTTTCACCTCTTTCCTTGCATTGCCCAGCACATCACGTTGTCGCGTCGCTCACCTCGGTGGTCCAACCAAAACGTGATCTGCTGGTTGGTGCGTCCGCTGGTTCTTGCAGGTCTGGGGTTCGGCTCAATGCCGGGTCTTATTGGTGCGGTGGCTTTCTTGCTTGGCGCACGGTGCACAGAAGAGCTCCGGTGACAATCTCTCACGTGTGTTATTGTCTGTTGCGTTTTAATGTTGTTCCAGTGTTTTCAGCAGCTGTGCATGTCAATCATTCAACTATGACATGGACAATCAAAAATTGATAGTTGTGTACTGCAAAATAAATCAATGACTTGACTGGAACCGGCGCATTTTCCAGTTTATGTTTGCCGCAACTTGTGTTTTGATTTATTTATTTTATTCGTAAGTTTGTTTGCTCTCTCTGCTCTTTCTTTAGCCCTTCAACTTTTCACCCGTTAACACTGTTTGTAGACTTCACGACTAAGGATGCCTAGAGTTACGTGAAATCGATTTCCTATCTTAAACAATTGCTGATTGATTAGATTCCGTCCCTCTGTGAAGATTAGTTACTTGAAAACATTTAAATACGATAGTTCTTGTTTCAAGGCCACCCTAAGTTATAAAAAGAAGTACAATTACTTGGAATTTGAAGCAACCAACCAGAAGTTTTCGAAAAAAGAAGACCCCACCAGATTCTTATCAGTTCACTGCGCTTTCTACCCAAAGGATAAAATGTGCAGCGAAAAGCCATAATAATGGCCGGTGAAGTGGAGAAGGAAAACAAACGGGCCTGGTGCGGATAACACTACATCGTAATAGATGTAAAGCTCAATTGGCGCCATTCTTGTGCCGCATTCGACCGACGCATTATATCAGATTGAAGCTGTTGAGATACTTCCATACATGAAGGTATTCCTGGAGGGGATTCACCGAAAAATATCAAAGCGATTGAAGAGGTGAAGAGCAATAATACGCAAACTTTACAAATTTACCTTTTTGAAGCAGAAGACAAAAGAGGTCAAGTACCTTGATACGCTCCAAACAAGAAACTTGCTTCAATTTTTGTTGTTTTCAACATTTTTAGAAATATTTATGAAATATCTTTCGAGGGAGAGTGTGTTGCGTCTGAGCTCCAAACCCGACTGCATTGTTTTTGAACTCGTAGTTTTTACTCAGATCCTGAAAACGCAATGCATTGCATTGTATTTTTTGTTTTGAATAATTTATTTTTGCATAAATTTTTACAACACGCTAAGTATAGATTATGGTAGTGTGGTGTAAGACGGTCGTTACTACCTTTTGTGAGATATCTACTTTGTTGCTACAATGGGCGTCGAGAAGGGGGCTGTGCAGGAGGAACTTTTCATCCCTGGTTTTTCAATTTTGCTATTTTCCTATTAAACTTTTAGGAAAAAGGGTTGTTGTCTTAGTGCCTAGTGGGTAAAATGAAATTTCATCATTGTTGCCTCCTCCCTGGAAAAAATCCTTCCGGCGCCTATCCTTATTACCTATGTTTTTGGTACAAGACATGGAAGTGGAGGTCTTCACCATGTTTGCAGGAGCTGTAAGATTTCACACAGGCCTATCTATATCCAGGGACGCCGGAACATCAGTAGGGCAGGGGGGGGCAGAAAAAAAGTTGAGGGCAATGCAAACTTAACAAATAACTAGAAGGGCGCAGGGGGCTTAGTCTCCCCTGAAAAAATGTTGGCCCCTCCCTGGAAAAATGCGTTGAACATAGTTTAAAAAATACGGGCCCCTCTCAGTAAACTCTTCGCCTCCCCTGGTGTCCCAATCTGGTTAGGGGCTGCCAACTATGCTTGCTACAGGTCAACAATAATGTTGACTTCAAAAATAATAAAACAAACTATAGACAACTTGTTTCAATTCGATCTTGATAAATCATAAAATTACCTATGAAAAGACAAGTTGTCCCTCGTTTGAAAGGTCAGGGATTCAATGCCACCGCTTTCCGACGTCCCTGCTTGCCGCTATCAGCAGTCACTGTCTCGCTACCTTACCTGCCAAGATGTCTGCGTTCAAGAGTCACATGTGACAAAACGCCTAATATCATAATTTGAAGCAAAAATTTTAAGATTTGTTGCCATGTTATTGTTACACGATAAAGACCAACAGTAAAACAATCCGCTCACAAGTTTGGCAGCTTGACCCTGCAGGCAGTAGCGTAGCCATCCCAAAAGTTTAGGGGGGGCAAAAAATTTTATTTTAGGCGAATAACACTACTTTGCTTGTGATACCGCCTCTCAAAGCACAAATGACTATATGTTCTAAAAATCTGTGGGGAACATGGCCCCTATGTCCCCCCTGACTACGCCTATGCCTGCAGGCAAAGCAGCGGACATGATTGAACTGCAAGCTCAGTACTGCATGATACCAGAACAGTGAACCTTGCTCTTGTGCCGTGTGAGTATCGTACCGGCGAATAAACTGGTATTGCAAGAAATAAATCAATTAATCGGAATAGAGCTGCTGACGTCAAATTTTCTAGAAAGTTTTAGTTCTTAATCCCGATTTCCAGAGAGGGGAAAATGCCCGTTTTGACCCCGGGGCAGATCCAGCCAATAAGGTTAGGGGGGCGATTTCAGTAATGTTTGTTAGTCAAGTCTCATTAGGGTTTTACTACTTTAAGAGAGATGAATATACTTCACAACACTTATATGACAAAACAATCGATGGCAAAATAGCATTGTATTGCAAATGCTGTTTTCCGAACTGTACACAGTCATCATGGGCGTCCGCAGAAAATTTTCCAGGGGGTGGCAACATAGAAATTTTGCTTATCCTTTTCAGGTTGCTGACGATGCAATGCAAATGGACCTTCACAAAACGCTTCACCATTTCTAACATATTAGTCTGTACTGGCTGAACCTCAATTCTCAGTCTTTTGTCTGAAATATTTTCTACACTTCGGTTATCAGAAATGCTTTTTCCTTTCATAAACCGCCTAAAATCAATTTTTGCGTGCACTTTCTACAAATAAGTCATAATATAAGAATAATCAACGACCAGAACAACATGAGCGGTGAAAAAACAAGGAAGTTCGACACTCTCGCAAAACTGTTCCAAGCAGTGAGAAGTAGATCTGTATATTGACAAGACTATCGGGCAGCTTTCTAAAGTTAAAACACCACGCAAGCTTTAAAAAACTGAGCAGATGAATTACGAAAACTCGGCACAGCAAATATACCTTTGCACTTAGTGCTAAGAAATCAGAACTAAACCTTAGTGATAAAGACGTATTCCCAGCTTCCCACAAGTCTGCACAGACGTATTCTAACAAACCACGTATTTTACACTTTGTGAAAAGAAACCTGCATCAGAGTCGTTTGATTAAAGCTATTCACTCGGTCACGTTGATGAAAGACTCGCACTAACAATGGATTTTTTTAACTTGTGTAAGCACTGCTATAGATTTACTCGTACTTCTTTTCAAACAGCATAAAACTACATGTGGCTTACCGCTATCAGCAATGTCACTGTCTCCCTGCATTACCTGCCAAGATGTTTGTGTTCAACAGTCACATGCAGGACTGCAATTCTGTGATTTCAAATAAACCCAGATTGCACACCAAAAAAACATATTCGTACAATAAAAAACTAGAAAGCTTGTGTTGCAAACAAAAACATATGAGTCTGCTTATTTGAATTGAAACGGTAATCGAATACTGATTTAATTGTTATGGTTGCTCTTCCAAATTTGTTTCTGCAGCGCAAACATTAACGTTTGGAGCCAATTGGACGACCTTTCTGTTGCTCAAGACGTTTTCATAACGCTGGTAACATACTCCGTTGATGATATCTCTCACTAATTGTAGGAGTGCATTTGTAATTTAACTAGGAAATTTCGTGCAATCTTGGACTGTAGCTGGATCTAAAATCCTACAAAAGTATAACCTCAATGCCTTCCTCTGATTGAAATTTGCTTATTAATTTGTATGCATACGGAAACACCGTAATTTAAAAATTCAGTCCTAATCTTTTTTTCACAGTTTTCTCAATTGGCATTAGAGACAATAACATTATATATACAACCCCGACCATGATCTTATATGAGGATATGAAACCGATTGAACACGTTCTGCTTCATCCGATTTGTTTAAACCGTGGCCCGCAAGGCCCTCTGCAGTGGCCCGAGAAGCAATTTTCATTGGAAAGAAAACTTAGCACTTTAATCATTTAAGATAATTTTTTAGGGAATTTTTATTGAGATTATTAATTCTTGTGGCCCGCGAAGGGTTTCTGAAAGACAAACGTGGCCAACGAGCCAAAAAGTGTGAGTACCACTGGTTTAAAGATTCATTGCCATGGTACTGTTACGCAATAAAAACCAACAGTAGGACAATTCGCTAGCAAGTTTCACAACTTGCCTCTGCAGGCAAAGGACCAGACATGAGCCAACTGCAATCTCATTTTTGCATGACACCAGAACAGTGAACCTGGCTCTTGTGCAGTGTCAGTGCCATATCGGCAAATAAACTCTCATTGCAACAATTAAATGAATTTATAGGATCTTAGCTGCTAAATTCAGGTGTTCTAAAATAATTAGTTTTTAGTCTCAATTTCCAGGAGGGAAAATGCCAGTTTCCCCCCCTCCCCTGAGGACGCCCATGACAGTCATGGTAAATAAGGTTAATTCGTAGGTTTTAGGGGGAGCGATCCCTTCAATCGCCCATCCAGGATTCGCCCCTGTTCTGACGCCCGTGCGGACGCCCATGGCTTTGACGTAACCACGAGTTCAAAACTGTTTGCTTGAGTTCAGTGTAAAAGCACACCCATAGCCAAAATAGTCATTCTTTTCGCATTTACATGTTTGGCAACAATGTTGATCTCAAAGCTAATAACAGAAATTATAGAAAACCATTTTGAAGTTTAGGTGTGCGCGAATAGCTCCAATAAATTTGTTTCTAATTGAACTTGATAAATCATGAAATTACTTATGATACTGGTGTGTAAAGGCACCTGTGCCCCCGTTGCTCCCCCTTTCAAAGAGCAGGGGGGCAGTGCCCCGTAATGCACCCCCGTTCCGGCGTCCCTGTCTATATCACAAGAAAACTTTTAATTATTGCCACAAAAATTTGCTGTGCTGTTGTTGTCCAGTAGTCTAGTAAGTTCATCTAAAGAAAAGCTACATCCTTCGTAACAAGGTTTCAAAGCAAATGAACACCTAATCTTACAGCAGTCAATATTTTTGCACCTGCCTTCTTGAAATGATTTTATTCTTCCCGAGTAGAAGACGGCAATAACTAAAATCGAAATAAAAAACGTGATAACTTGCAGAGCCGGCCAGGTCTATTTTAGTCGCGCTTCGCTGTTCCGAGCAGGTTTTTGGTTGCAAGGTTCGTTTCAACGGCCACAAACGAAATAAGTACTGGTACTCCACATCATCGCATCAAAAAAACTCATGAACTTGGGCATCCAGTGGGGGAGACAAAGGGAGGAATGTGAAATCTTAGAAGTAATAACTTACGGTTTAATGAATCTGCTTCAAAGAATCCATCACATGGTTTTCATTATGTTATTTCTATTTTCACCAGAATTTAGTAACAGTTATTTATTGAATTGTTTTCACAAATTGGTTTCCAAATATCGAAATTTACTACATACTTGCAACGTTAGCTAATCCATGGAGGACTGCATGGTGATGAACATTTTTATCACTAGTGGTTTGCCTCGAAATGGCTGTAATGTTGAAGCTGCGCAAATCTGTTGCGTAACAATGCGATAGTCAAAGTGATCGTATGTAACAAAGAAACTTCGGCAGTGTGGTTTATAATCAGGAAGTAACGCACCGTGTAGGAGGGTTGCAAGATTGGCCATTTCATGGCCAAATTCGACACATTTGGACATTTTTGGAAGTGCGCTGGCCATGAAAAAATACATTGGCCATTTTATAAAATCTGGCAGCTTTTTAAGAGTTGTATCTCAAGACTTCTGTACCGTACTCAGTGTGTGACTGATATAATGTTACAGTAGAAACAGTTTGCATTGATAGTTAGATGTTACTGTTAGGAGTTTGTCATGACTGTTACAGTAACACCGTAGCACTTCAACCTTTTGTTGCTTAGAAGTGGATAGTAATTGCCCTTGCAGTCAGTAGGTTTTGTACAAGTGCTTCAGTCAGACCTGTCGTATGACACATACAGTGTTCCTACCCTTTTCTTCATAGGGTGGACTTAATGATGGTTTTCAGCATGTGATTATTATCACCCACTTAACGCAGTGGATGGATTTCATCTCCTGTTGTATATAGTTAAAGCACAAGTTGAAGAGAATGCTTTCATTGTCGTTGGAGCGAAAAGAGAATTTTATACTGTTTCAACCTCTCCACGATGGTTGTAAGCAAGGAATCGATCAGCAAATTTTTGATAGGAAATCGATTTCACGTAAAATTACACATCCTCAGTCCTGAAATGTGAGAACCAAGCTAACGGGTGGAAAGTTGAAAGCCTAAAGTAAGAGCAGAGAAAGCAAACAAACTCAAGACTAAAATGAATAAATCATCACACAAGCTCAGAACAAATGCAAGTTTACGCTACGAAATGTAAATTCAGTTTGCGCATTCTGCAGATATTCTGATTCATGCGGCGTGTTATTTCAAGTTCTAATTGGACGCGTCCCCTTGCCAGTAGTAGTGAAATTAAAACCCTTTATCTGAGAACGACGTGTCCTACAGTGTTAATCATCGCAGCTTGTGTTGGGATTTATTAAGTTCATCTTACTTTTGCAGTAAATTAGTCACTTCAGTGAATGCATTTCGTTGAGTAAGACGTAATTTCCAGTTTTAATTGTCGCAGTTGGTGTTGTGCGATTTTTCACTACAGTCTTGAGGTTGTTTGATTTCTCTGCCCTTGTTTCAGCCTTTCAACGCTTCACCTGTTTGCACTGCTCGCAGATGTAAGGACTGACGATACGTAACGCTACGTGCGATTGATTTCCTATCACAGTAAAATTTGCAATTGGTTCCTTGCTTGTTTCGCATGTGGAGTCAAGTTACTGGAATACAAGTTCAAATAATCAGAACATATCAACTCATTGACTGACGTCGTGAACACAAGCTGCGACAAAAAGAAACCGTGGCTTATAAATTTAGGAAAACCGTTTACTCAAATTAATGATTTCATTGAAATTTCGGAACTAACTGGTTGACGCCAGAAGTTAAAACTCCTCCGACTTGCTTTAAGTCCCGCGTGCGCCACTTTTCTTGTAGAAATTTGCATCACCATAACTCCCCAGCCGATTGAGCTAGAGAGCTGTTCAAACCCTTTAAAGATGCCGGAAGCGTTGCAGTTTAGATATAAAAAATTAGAAAGTTTTGGATTTGTTTTTTTTGTGGGTAACCTCATGATGAGGGTATATTTACGCTTTTTTGCCGAGGTCACCGGGCCCTGGGCGCCAATCCGACTAGCCAATTTTTTGACTCAAGTTTGTATTAGAAACCAGGTTATAATCCGACTCATTAGAGCCCTTGATTGTCTTTCTAGCATTTCTGGGTCCAAAATTATGGCTGCAAAGCCCAAATATTGGTAAAAAATCATGTCCCGCAAAGGTAACCATGGCCATTTTGGCTGAAGGCCATAACTCGCCGGTCGATTGAGCTAAAGGGCTGTTCAAACCCTCTAAAGATGCGGAAAGTCGTGTAGTTTCGATGTTTAAAAATAGGAAAGTTTTGAAATTTTCGTTTTTCGTCAATGACGTCATAATGGGAGTAGGTTCGCGCATTTTTGGATGACATCATCAGGCCCTGGGCTTCAAACTAAGAGCCATATGTCTACTCGAGTTTTTATCGGAAACTAAGCTATAATACGAGTCTTTACAGGGTTTGATTGGCTTTTTAGCGTTTCTCGTTGGAAAGTTATGGCCAAAATACAAAAAATTAAACCCCATAAGTCCCGCGTGCGCCATAATTTTGGCGCAAAGACTTTCACGAACACTTTCAACCATAACCCATAACACCCATTACTCGCCAGCCGATTGAGCTAGAGAGTTGTCCAAACCCTCTATAGATGCAGAAAGATTTGTGCTTTCGATTTAAAAAATTGGGAAGTTTTGGATTTGAGTTGTTTAGGGAGGGCGCAATAGGTGGGGTATAGGTTTAGCTTTGTTTAGCTCAGGTTACCTGACGCTGGGTTCCAACGCCTGAGGGGCAATTTTTTGTTTCTTTTTTAATATCCATAGAGACCTTGATTGGCCTTCTAGTGTTTGTGGTTAGCAAGTAGGCTGTGCTTTTTGAAGCCAACATTGCAGTTGGCAAAAAATTGCCCTATCGTGGCCGCCATTATAACAGCCTTTTTTATATTTACACGCTTTTCATGCACACCAACACACGCACGATCGAAGCCGAATATCGACTTTGCTCTAAGACACCAAAGTAGGTCTGAAAAACTTGCGCGCATGTAAGACTTGGATCTTATCCAATTGTTTAGTGACTGGTTGTCGTATGCAATTGTTCACGCAAAGGGTTTAGTTCCACAAGGCTATTGAAAAATGCTTGGATTTTATGTCATTACACGTTGCAAAATGCTACTGTGGTAGCATATTTGTAAGCATATTTGTATGCTACCTGCCCTACGCAGGATTCCCAAAACTTTTAGGTATCTATCCAGCTATTAGAATTAACAATATAATGCACAAGTAATTCAAAAAATAATTTTGTAAGTTAGCTAGCGTTATAGATGCCCTTGCATATGTTTGACCCACTCAGGCTACACAAAGTGTGAAAATGATTGTGCATTTACGAAAACGACGCAACAATTGATTATCACCACTACTCTTCACTAAAGTTAAGAAATAAGTGTCGCTGCAGTTTAACACAACGGTTGTAATGTAGTTGATCTAGCCCAGTGGTTTCCAAAGTATTGGTCGAAACCCAAACAAAGGTGGATCAGGGTCAATGGGTCACGCAGAGGCGAGCCAAACTGGAGCTTTGTGTTTTGAACGTTACATACCTGCTTCTCTGTATCCGTCTGTGCCATAAGCACTTGAGAAAAAGGTACCGTAGATGGCTAACAATGAAAAATGAACTTAGCAACTTGCTACCAAAAATCATCCATAAAATCATTATTTTTTCTTACTTGTTTTTGAGGTTTGGGTCGCGAGGTCTTCAAACTCAGGTATGCGTGGCGCTCAGAAATGTTTGGGATCCGCTGATCTAGCCATGTTATCGTAAGCGGTTGAAGTCTTTTTATAAATCCATTAGTGTAAAAATGCCAAAATCAGAATCGACTGGGAAAATATTAAATTTCATTTCATTTTAGTCACATGGGCTTTGTCAAGAAAACAGATTGCAAGCTATATATAAGTAATGGCAGTGCGAATACCATCAGCACTTACAAAATGAAAAACATCTTCCTACTCATGGGCGTCGGAGGGCCTTGCTTTGTGGATTTTGAATTTTACATTTTTCTATTACATTTTTAGCAAAAAAAGGTCGTTTTCTTAGTTTTGAGAAGGAAAAATGAAATTTCACCACTTTTGGCTGCCCCCTTGGAAAGATCTTTATGGTTACTTCTGGAAATATCCCCTAAATGTCTTCCCCGTGGTAAGAATCTTTCCGACGCCCATGTTTCTAGATACGGTAGATTTTGGTGCTGGTCTCTTCCTGTTGCGGCTGAATTATTTCAAACTTACTGCAGGAAAGTGTGGCAAGTACCATCAGATAAAAGTTGGAACACTTTCAGACTATGTGCAAGTCGGACTCTGATTACTTGAAAAAAGTGTTTCGTAACTCGCCAGCAAGGTATGTGAAATCATTGATGAAAACGTTAAGGCTCCACATAATTGTGATTTGTCTATGTCTATATAAATTACTGTGGTTAAAACAGTTCGCATATTTGGCCACTTATTTTTCAAAAACAGCCTTTTGACCATATTTTATTAAGATTTTGGTCATCAGCTATGGAATATATCTGGCAACCCTGCCATAGAGGCTAGCAATTATATCTGTCCATGTAATTTATGAACGATTATTACGTTCACAAACAAGGTGGTGAAGGTCTGTTTTAGCCAAAGAATATACAAAATGTACAAAAGCAATGAAACATCCTGCAGCTGATACAGAGACAGTAAATAATTTTGTAAATGACTGGTCACATAGATGTCTGTGGTAGCAGTAACATAGTCGATGACAATCTATTTCAAAGAGTACATTTGGACGTGCAGTTGAAGCTGCGGCTCTTCATACGTCGTACTCGTACAGCTTGAGCTCTTCAAAAGATAAGTCAGAAAGACCAGATAAATTTGGCAATGAAAGGGACATTGGACTTCACGTTGGCAGAGTTCACCACCTGAGCTCAGAATTGAGACAGCATCTTCACTGAGCCCTGTTGTCCCACCAGAAGACTGTACAGAGAAGGTTCTCTGCTACACTCACAACGAACCTTCAGTCTGTAGGGTTTAATCAGTATTCTCCATTGTAGCATATCCTCTAAGCCTTGAAGATGGCATTTGCGTTACTGCGTTCTCTTTTCTCAACCCATTACTGGATTCAAGATGGATTCAAGGTGGATTCAACAAACCCATTACTGGATTCAAGATGGATTCAAGGTGGATTCAACAAACCCATTACTGGATTCAAGATGGATTCAAGGTGGATTCAACAAACCCATTACTGGATTCAAGATGGATTCAAGGTGGATTCAACAAACCCATTACTGGATTCAAGGTGGATTCAAGGTGGATTCAACAAACCCATTACTGGATTCAAGATGGATTCAAGGTGGATTCAACAAACCCATTACTGGATTCAAGATGGATTCAAGGTGGATTCAACAAACCCATTACTGGATTCAAGATGGATTCAAGGTGGATTCAACAAACCCATTACTGGATTCAA
>Ga0210059_1004273_pt1 | contig 23015 bp, 20 predicted proteins | sample Ectturendosymbi2_FD_188042 | JGI IMG/M metagenome (GOLD analysis project Ga0210059, IMG submission 188042) | Ecteinascidia turbinata endosymbiont from Florida, USA - Sample 2 (SPAdes) (version 2) | ecosystem: Host-associated > Tunicates > Ascidians > Unclassified | place: Key West, Florida...
GTACAATACTACATTACAGACACTTCCTCAACATAGTTGTTGGCTAAGTCGTAACACTTGGTACAACACTACATCCAGAGTTGGACGTGAAAATCGCATTTAAGAAATAGAGTCCAACCTGACTCAGTCCTGGTGAAGTACGAAAGGTTTGTGGCCTGCACACATCCTCAAACTAACACTGTAACATCCAGGCACTCAGTCACAAAGTAAAATACGGTTGTAGTGTTCAAATAATAAGGACTACTACTGGTATAAACAATCTGACTGCAGCAAAGCGCGCAACCATACATTGTTGACTCTTTGCATCGTTCAAGCAACAGATACACATTTTTTCAATAAGGTCTCAAAGGTAGGAATGCTACATTGAACTTGATAACTACTAACACTCGCTCGCCACGGCGGGTTGTACAGAGCCCTGCAACCAAAGTTATAGGCCGCACGCAATCAGGGGATATATGCCTTCCTGAAATCACACCAATAAGTGTGATGCATACATGGACCTACAGAAGGAACGAATGAGTGCATTTTTCACTGAGTTCGAACATCAGGAAAAAGAAGCTTGCAGCTTGTTCACTGCTTCTTATTGATATCGCATTTGTCTTTGAATGTCTTTGTCATCTGAGAACTCAATATCTAATACAATCCCCAAATATTTGTAGCAGGAAACAGATTTTACTTTCAGTACACCCAGTGTCAGCAACGGGATGGTCGTGCTTTTTGCACTTTTAGCCTTAAACATCACACAAACAGTTTTGCTGCAGTTGAAAATAATTTCATGCAATCCTGCATCAGCCTGACACACATCTAGTATAATTTGCAACCCGCGTACACTTGGATAAAACACACAAATGTCATCCACAAACGTCAAGTGGTTTAATAAGATTTCACCAATATAATACCCAGCTTTAATATTGCTTGGTTCAAGAGATAAATCATCAAAATATACAGCAAAAAAGTATGGACGCAATACTCCCCCTGGTGTAACCACATTAGTAACATGAAATGGTTCGGACAAATTCATACATATAAATAATTGGAAATGAACAATGTATAAACATATTTTTTTCCTTCTGTTGCTAACCTTAAATGTACCCTTTCAGATAAGGAAATGCACCACTAGGGGTACATGTACCCCAGTTTGGGAACCCCTACCTTAAACACACCACTGTATATAACCCTGACAATGATCTTATATGAGAATATGAAATCGATTGAACACGTTCTGCTTCATCCGATATGCGTACTTTCTCACCTGATGTGCGCATGTAAACACTGTCATGTAAAGTTATCTTTATATTATTGAACACATTGAAGTTGCTGATGAGTTTATCACTTCAAAAAACGCAGATATCACGCGATCTTTCATAACAACCTAGACACACAGGTCGACTAAAAAAACAGATCTGGGTGGAAAACCCTCAGTGGGAGCCCTGGTTTCATGCGCCAAAACGCCTATTCCCATAACTTGAAGTGAATATTTGAAGATTTATTGCCGTGTTATTGTTACGCAATAAAGACCAAGAGTACAACAACCCGCTAGCGAGTTTCACAACCTGCCTCTGCAGGCAAAAGGAGCGAACTGCGCAAAGCGAGTCGGGGGCCTCGCGGTCACGACTTTGTCCTGATGGACCTCGCGTTCATTTATCCGGCCCAGTCTACATGCCTAGTTGTATACGTCCAAAAGTCAGATTTCCTTTTGATCAATGTATTTTGTGTAGTGATTGTTGTAAAAAAATTTAGGCTACTATGTCTAGCCCAGGCAGTCTTCTCTTATTTTGTACTGCATAGCACAGAGGTTCCCAACCTGGGGTACATGTACCCCTGGGGATACATTTGTCTGTTCAAAGTGATACATTTGAGGTTAGCAATAGAAGCGAAATATATATTTACATATATTTTATTTCCAAACATTTATACATATATAAGTGAATATTATTCTCAAAAGCCGTTGTATGCCTATTGTTGAATATATCTGTGATTAATCATGACAAAATATTTTGTCATTAAGAAATTTGAGGGGTACGCTTTCATCTTTCGAAATGCTGAAGGGGTACATGCCAGTCTGTCAGAATGCTGAAAGAGCACAGAGAAAGGTTGGGAACCCCTGGCATGGCAGCAAGATACCTTTGGTGCTTACGACCAAGGTTACACATTTGCGCAGTCTTCTGTTCAGACAGCAAGATGGAGTGAATTGTGTAGTTAGAAGTCTCTGTTGGGGGGTGTCCCAAAACAGAGCAGTGCAGTTAGTGGGTTATGGACGTTAACTGTTGCGTCCACGTAGCATAGGACTTAGTCTGTATTTGTTAACATTTATAGGCGATTTGAGATACAAAATATTATTAATCTAAACATGTGACATCCACCAGGAGATTAACAGTCCAGTTTATGCATGCGTATTTCGGCCAGTGAAAAGCCCAATGCGCACGCTTTATAAGCATATTTCACTTAAGCTCATGGTAAAGTTTATCAATTTGCGCTAATAAAAGAAAACATTCATCGCGCCGCACATGCTTTCATCGGCCTCATGTTTGCTCATTCGGTAATAATGTTTTGATAACTGAACGATAGGATTGATTCTGCTTTCTTGCAAATTTTTTTACATTTGCATTTCATTACGACATCTCTAAATAATCGCCGTCAATTAAATGACAACGATTTACAACCCAATTCCTTTTGTTAAGCTGGTTCAAAAAATTTTCGTTGGAAACTACCAGCCTATTATGCGCATTTGCGGGAAAACATTTATAATTAATTTGCACAATCTGCAATTGCTGTTCATGTTGTGAATTAAAAATAAATTTTCAGAATGTCTAACCCCCTTTCACAAATATGAAGGCCCCCAATGGACGACTTTCTGGCGGCGGTTCTGCCCAGGCCCGCAGACACGGTGGAACATTCGGGGGCAGTTACCCCAAAGCTTGTTTGTTCCCCCCAAATTTTTTTGTGCTCAAAAAAATTTGTTTCAAATATATGATAAAAATTAAAATCTTTCCCCCATAAAAATGTATTTTGCTCCCCCAAGCCTTAAAACCTGGCTAGGGACCTGGTTCTGCCAAAATTGTGTCTGCAATTAGAATATTTTGTTTTAAAGGCCATTCGGCCTCGAGATGGAGTATAACGTCGAAAACTTATTTTTTTAAATCACCATTACGGGGGCCCTTGTAAGCATTTGGGGGGGAGCAGTGTTGGGGTGATACAGCACTGTTCTGATATATTAAATAACGACTTTTCTACGGAGTATTTCGCCCATCACTTGTCTTTCTGGTAATAATTCAGCCCATCTTCGTATTTTGTTTGGTCATGTAGCACGGTAGTTAACACGTTTTCCCGAGAATTTATGACACAGTATTTTCTTTGAGTAGCAGCTAGCTTAGCACTTACAAAAAGCTGAAAACAATTTAGTGGCATTGCTGATGGTTGTTAAACCGTTTTCTTGCGCCCACCAATAAACGCCAAGCGTAAGGCTGAAAAGGCCGCAAACGCCGTTTCTCAAGTCTGAGGTATGACCTCACCAGGAATCAAGCCTAGCTTGCAAGCTGTGGTGGCGCGTTATTGACCAGCTGTACCACTCAACCTGTTGGTAGACTTTTAAGTTTTGCAAATATTTCTTACTTCAAAATGGTCAAAATGGTGATGTGCTCAAAGCTTGCTGTTCTACACGCAACAGAATAAATTGTTTTTGAGACATGAAGATATGCTATGCTCCACTGTATTTTGCACTTTACTGCGACCTTTATTTCAAGAGACCCAAAAAAGGCAAATGAGAATTGCGACAAGCCTTATCAAAAAACGTAAAGTTGCGTGCAATACTTTCACTGTTCTTATATGTGAAAATTCTTTTTTGAGCACTGTAGCTTTTCCTATCAACTTCCTGACGATTCGCCCAAATTTTCCTTCCTGTTTCACGTCGGGTGTGCAAGCCCAGATTGAGCAACAGTAGCCAACCCTGACTGGAAAAATACAAAACTTAGGCAAACTTCGAGCATGCTCGACAGAGCGCATCGAAGCCACGGCTCCTTTAGTCAGTTTTCCATTGTTTGAAGTCCCTCTGACGTTAAACAACTATATTGGACGGAACACTTTCCGTTCAGCAGGGCAAAGTGGACCTGAGCAGAGTAACTAATACATGCAATCCTCGCAGATAAATCTTCCTTGAAATTTTATAGCATTTTTTTTTCAAGTGTTTACTTGTCCATAAAAATATTCTGCTGTTATCATGTCCAATATTTTCATCTCAGCAGTTAGTTGGTTGTTACACTCTCAACAGTAATGAACTGCAAATCATAAACCAACAGAAAAAATACTGTATTTGTGATTTCAGTCACGTTGTTTTTTGAAGTGAGGTATAGCCCCTTGAAAATAAACGTTTGCAACTCCCAGCGGACAAGAGTCTTTCGCTGTAAATTCAGTATTCAATGAAAACTTGTCCGTACAAGGAAAGCATATACGTTGCCATCTGTTTTGTTGTTTTTTTTTCAGTTTCGAGAATGCGCGATCCGCTTATGTTGGAAAGGCCGCAATCCGCATGAAGACGTCTCTGGAACAATCCGGTATGTCGCCACTTCTGGCGCCAGAGATCCGACGCGTCACACTAACGTGACGAGGGGACAGTCACCATCTGCGATTTGAGATGTGTCGAACACTTGGTAAAACTCAGTGGCCGATCGATCGAAACACTATGAACCAAAAAAAGATGTTTTCAACTAATTACTTTCACCAAATGCTCCTCAGCTTTGTTCAAGCACAGATGTAAAGAAGAATTTTTGTTTTATATGTACCAGTTACTCAAGAAACCCTTCTTGTTTTGTTGGAGTATTGTCGCCTCGAACTTGCCAAGCAGAAGCTATTTCAGGCATGCGATGAAACGGAAGATATGTTTTCTAATTCCGGCAATTTTATTGTATTTTGACACTTCGCCTCAAACACTGTTTTGTTCTGTTTCGCGAATTTCGCTGTTGCTGCCGACGATTCATTTGCAATAAAAAGAATCAGTTTTGTTCAACTGCCACAACAAACTAACTTCGGTGTAAATATAACGACATACGGATTTTTGAAAATCTAATCATACGAGCCGACGGTACTAAGACAAAGTCAGTGGAGCAGAACCAAAAAGTAAATAGTGACGAACACCACATACTTCCCGGCACACGTGAAGTTAACGTTAGCTAACGCGCATGCTCGAACGACAAGAATTACATAATTCTGCGAAAGAAATGAAGAAGCCTTGCCATCGCACGCATTATGTGCATGGCGCTGTAAAACAGAGTCGTCAAACCGTTCTACGAGTAACAGGAATTGAAATGGACGGAGCTCGGATCCAGTGAAAATCACACTTGATCATCGCGACCATTTACTGTTCGTTTCGAACGCTAAAGATTTTCGTTGTCACGCCTACTCTTTTTGAACGCCCTGTTGTGCGAAGCCACATCCATAGCAAAGAACAGTGTCTGGGGATGACGACCTAGTTATTTCTGCCTTTTGGCAACAACAGGTGCATGAAAATGAAACGAGCATGTAACAGATCTTCGCTTATTGCACATCTTCGACAGCAGATGCAAAGTACAGCGCGAAACTTGGCACGGGTGCACACGCGACTCTGAACATGCACGCACGCCCGAGACTTCGCGGTAAAAAGCGATGGAAGAATTTGTTCGACATCTTATACAAGGAAATGGCTGACGTGGTTTCACAAAGTCAGGTCAACAGACTCGTTTTAACCTTCTCCAAATGTAAATTAACGGCGAAAAATGAAGAACAAGATCTTGGAAAGGACGAAACACGTGTGAATCACCAGGCGTTGCTAAATACAAACAAAAAACGACGCTACCCGGCACAAAGAGAGGTGGTTGCACGACACAAGAGGCGCGTAGTTTCATTAAAAACTGAAAAGACTCCAATACTGGAACAGTCGCACAGGTGGATCAAAACGACCAACATGACTGATGGTATTCGACTGCAGCTTAATGCGTTTTCGAGAAATGATTAATGGCTTCTCGGAACCTTTCTCCACGATCAGCAAGCGACGTGATTCCTGATCAATACGAAACGAATTCCCTTTCGCCCACACGTTCAACGCCAGTTAAATCTCTGGGTTTGCTGTAAGCTTTCGAGGATTCAACCGATTGGCCTCTGCTTTCATCTTTTTTGCGACGATTAAAACTTGCGCATATCTGTGTTTGAGAAATCCGTCTCCGCAAAAGCGACACAAACGAACCAATCGAGCAAAATTTTTACAGGAAATCGACTTCACGTCAAACTACGCATCCCAAGTCCCAGACCTTAAAAGCTGATTGAAATAGATTCACCATTAAGCTCAGCGCATAACTTCGCGTATTCGCAAACCGACCGTGTCAAGTCGGGAATGTTTGATCACGATGAGGATGCTTCATGGCATTCGACACGCAGAACCGTCGCCAGAAAGTTTTCAACAAAGGGGGCTTTGCGTTTCTGCGGGAGTGGGGGGTTGACATTCTAAAAATTGACAAAAAATCCACTGACGTATAATGTTTATTGTGTTTCATGTTTCAATTTGGGGGAGCTTGGAGGTTTGTTTGGGGGGCTAAACCCACCAAATCCCCCCGTGGCGACGGGACTGTTTATGGGTTTGGATAACCTCAATTATCCGGATGATTTTTCCGCCGCAGCCAAAAAAACACACAGTCACGCCCATGCCACGCCCTACCATCAAATAATGACCACGCCACTGGATCACGCCCCGTCATCAACAGAGCCTCTGTGTGACACACATTTTAGGATTGAAACGAAAATGACATGTGCGTCACAGCATCGTAATAAAGAACCAATAAACGCGCAACAGCGAGCAGAGGACAAACGCGCGCTCTACACACGACAGCGAACAGACATCTGTTTCGGCGATGCGTCATTTCCAAGCCCGTAGCCACGGGGGCATTCGGGGCAATTCTTAAACCACAAACTTTTTCTGCCCCCAAATTTCGTTGTACCCAGAACATATTTTTTTAAAACATTATAACAGAAAGAAAAATATTTCCCCCCTGAAAATGAATTTTGCCCCCCCAAACCTTAAAACCTGGCTGCAGACCTGGTCATTTCGCTGGTGTGTGCTGGCGCGCTGGTATGGGGGGGGCGAGCAGGGTAGCGATGTGAATCGGGGGACAAACAATGCTATTTTGCAGTGGGGGAGGAGGATGCTCACACTCATCGCACACGCACCCCCCCTGGCGAAGACGAACGCACAAGAGCAACGAGAATCTCTCCATACTGATCGCGAAATCACAGACGCATGCAAATTAGTTCGTTATATGCAAATAAGTGCTTCAGACGAATTGCAGGACAGTGTAAAATCACGCACGAGCGGGCGAGACGCGCGCACGACGACGTCACAATAGCCACCGACCGACATCAACAAAAATCACAATGACAGTTTCTTTGTGATCGACGCTACGATTCGAGCCAAAGCTGGGAAACAGAACGAAGGCATGCACGTCTGTTACAGGGCACGTGCACAGCAAAACGAAGACCTGGCGATATTTTTCGATTTTCAATGCGTTTTCGCTTGGCTGATATTTTTCTCAAATGTTTTACGAGTGAAAGGGCTTCTGTCACCCTTGGGGATGAGGTGCAGGAACGTGCAAATTACGCACAAGACATAAAACAAGAACACTTGAAGCGATTCGTGTAAAAATCGTGAAATTACAAAAAAAACACCAGGCAGCGCAATAATAATAATTCGCGTGTGACAAAAGAAAGACGCGTGGTTTCCAGGGAAACGACCTGGAAAAAGTTCCACTGAAAGAAGCGAATATGACATCAAAGGCGGTGCTCCCGTATTATGCCGTCATAGTGACAAGTTATGTCGTCATGTGCACTTCGTAAATCTGGTCACGAGGTAATGCAATGTTAGTACATCGTCATCAACAAATTCTTAAGTACGTGAAAAATTTTCTTTTGTTTGTTGCGACCCGACTCTCAATTCAAAAGACGCACTTTGTCGTCATAAGCTGACAAGGCCAAACAAAAGCAATAACTTAACGAAGAACAGCGGGACATCACATGTAACCAAAAATCTAACACGATGATTTGAAAGAAAACATGAAATGCCTGCAGATTTGAAACCTTCATTAATTAACTCAATTCTCTTTGTTGTTAATTTTCTTTGCAAAAAAATTCTCAAACGGAAACCTTTAAACAAAGCATATCTTCCAGACTCGAGCGTTCTTTATCTTCCAGACTCGAGCGTTCTTAATGACCAAACAATGCTCTCTTTGTCCTGTTCCAATATCGTCCGCACTGAAGAAATTAGTCCCGGAGCAGCCAGCAGATGTTCACCACAAGTCCAAGTCCAACCAACGACCGGCCGTTTAAATGTCTTGTATTTTTTCGGATTCATTTTTCTTGCGCCACATCGAAGTAGCTGAAGTGACGCAATAAAGAATGATTGTTTCGTTTGGAAAAATTAATCGTTTATATTATAAACTTTATAAGAATGATTTGTTGTGACGCAACAGAGAACGATCGCTTGTTTTGCAAGAATAATCGTTTGTAAGAATAATTGATTGTGACGCAGCAAAGAAACTTTACTTATTTGCCGCCGCGCGCGCCAAGTTGAAAACAACATTAGCGCGACTACGCAGTTTCGTTGCATGAGTTGTGACGACACAAAGCGAAAGTAACCGGTAATGTCTTTTGGCTGAAACGACTACAACGCTCTCATTTCGCTTTAAACCTGGGATTCTCAACATGGCCACCGGTGGTTCATCTGTAACTTCTAGCGGCCCACAGATTTCCATAAATTCTAAGATTGAACATGACCCCTGAGTTCACTGACCCATGTGCAATCATGGACACCGGGAGAATTTTTTCTAGGGGGGGGCGCAATAATGGATTTGTCCAGGGGGGAACAATGGGATTTTTCCAAGGGGCAAAAGTGGTGAAATTTTATGTTACCCACTTGAAACTAAGAAAACAACCTTCTTATCTCAAAATTCAACAAGAAAATAACAATTTTCAAAACCCAGGCAGAGCAAAGGTCTCCCTTGCCCGGCCCCCCTTGCGCTCCCATGTGTGCAATGCAGTTTCGACCAGTTGTTCTCTGAGGTATGAGCATAACGAAGTGGTCCATCCGGTATTGTTTGAAAAAGATGGTCCGCGGGCCAAAAAAGTTTGTAGTGGGAGCCCAACTTTGTTTTATTAACGTTCGATTATTGGCAAACTTCTTTTTGCGTCTTTGCTATTGTAACTTCTTTTTGCACCTTTATTTATAAAATTTTGCCATCGTATTATCGCATTGCTACAGGCATAGGCAGATGGCATTCTAAGCTCTGGCCTGTCGTGGTTTCCCGTAAAATAAAATAAATAAACAAAAAAGGTCGAGAACCACTGTTTTAAACGCAAGACGATTTTTCTCAAGAGCCAGCGACTGTTGCAGAGACCAACAAGCGCAAGCTCGAAGTTGTGTCAAACGACTGTTGTTGGAGACAATTCGATATTTCGACTGACCCACCTCCTGTCAGAGCCCCTGCTTCTTGGAAAGCCTGTCGGCGTCTTCGTCCTCGATCAGCTTCAGGTGTTTCTTGCGCAGCTGGGCGATCTGCGCTCGCGAAAGGGGGTTCGTGTCGGCGAAACACGACTGCGACGAACCGGCGATACATGAAAAACAAACGGCGTTTGTTGCGTCGTCAAAGCGACGGTGCGTGGGGCGAAAACGCCCGAAACGTGACAACATCAGAAAGTTTTGCATCGCCGAGACAGACACAGCAGTGCGAGAAATGGCGCGCCGTTGAACAGGCACAGGTGGCTGCGAGAGACCGTAAAGACAGCGTCGTCATTGCAGTTTGTTTGTTTCACACGCGTCATTGTTGCGCATTTCCTTTTGTCATTGCTGCGAATGCGTAGTTTCCATTGTTATTGTTGCGTAATGTATTTCCCATTGTTATTGTTGCGTATTTCCCACTGTCATTATTGCGTAATGTATCTCCCATGACCGCGTTTAACAAGAAACCATGACCGCGTTTAAACATACTTCACACACCACAGCGGCATGCCGTAACAAGAAACCATGACCGCGTTTAAACTGCGGCCACTTCGTCAATAACAGGACAGGTTCATTGTCGCGAACAATATGGAGTTGGTTGCTACGGGCAACAGCGAAAAGAAAGGAATCGCTTCGTCCGCGCGCGTTTTGCGAGCAGAACGTGTTACGCAGGAAATACAAGCGGTAGCAGTTATTTTCTAAACAAATATTTTGGGCGTTTTTTCTTTCTTTCGCAACAATGCGCCTTTTACGTGCACAAAGCAAACGCGGTGACGTAAAGTGGACATGATTGCGGCGTGACGACCACTCTTGGCGAGTTGTTTACGTCCTGAACCCGACTTTTAGAACTACTCGCTCGCTGCTTAGCAACGAACTCGAACTCGTATATTTCCGATATTTCTACATTCTCATCTGAGGCTTTGACAAGAGAGGAGGGACAAGGCATACACGACAAATATAAATTCTATCGTTTGTTGCCAACCGAGATCACTGCACCTAATTGTGGGGTTGACTAAAACTAACAGCAAACAACCCTCCCAAATATCGGAAATATACGAGCACGTTACGCAATATCATTGAACCGATTGCTTGGGGGGGAGAAAAGTATAACTTTTTTGGCCAGGCGCGTAACTACGGGTGGGGGCAATCGGGGGCAGTGCCCCTCAATTATTTTTGTGACCCTCCAAAGTTTGTTGTGCCCAGAAGAATTTGTTTTCAATATATAATAAATAAACTAAAATCTTTCCCCCCTTAAAAAATGCATTTTGTCCCGCCAAACCTTACAACCTGGTTACGGGCCTACGTTTAGCGCCCTCGCAGTGGCGATCTGCTCATAAAGCAACGCACCTTCATGAACGAATGGCAATCAACAGTTTTCTCCTCTTGCTTCAAGTTCTGAAACGATGCGACGATGTCGGGCATGCCGCTCTTGGTCCGGAGCGTCTCTTCGCGCTGCTTGATCAGGCAGAGCGCGACGCGCAGAAGGACTTTCGAGCCCTCGAAGAATAAACAATCCCAGACGCGCAGAACCGTCTGGAAGAAAAAGTCAACGGGTTTGACTTCAAAGTGTTTTTTGTGCAACCTTCATACACAGCAGGCCGGCAGCGAAGTGCTCCTGTCAGAACTTCATCTGTGTTGATTGCGCTGATTAACAGAGATGTGTTGTCGTTCAGACACCACGCGTTTTGGATAAACGAAAGCGAACGGCATGAATCAGGGCAACGAAGGAAAAAGTGTGATAGAGCGCATGCGGCCCGGACATTACTGCAACGATACTTCAAATTTTTGACAAGTTCAATCGTCAAAGAGGACCGTTCAATCAAACATGGAAAAGCCAACCTTCCCGCCGCATTTATCTGTTTGCAACAAACAGACAAAAACTGAAGGTTGCTTGTCATGGCTCTCGCCACGAGGCCCGTGTGTCGTCACAAACGAGCGTGTGCCCAGGCAGCGATTCTTTGATTTTCATTTGCGAAGTGCATTTTTCGCTGGGCGCAGTTTTTAAAGTTGCCCTGAACATTTTCGGGTGAAAACAGTTGTTTTTCTTCATTTCTTACGAGCATGTCGCCGCCAAAACCGAAAGCAAAGATTCGAATGAAGCCGGTTGGAAATTTCTAGAACACCTGTTTCAATCATCGACACAGTGGTTCGCAAAGGGGTCTCCAGCCCCGGAGAGACCCCTATCCCTAAAGATATTGGGCTTGGGGGGGACCCATCGTCTTCGGCTATATCTTTGGTCAAAGTGGTGGTCGTTGATGTTTGTGCATTTGAGGGTCAAAAGAAAACACTTGGCATTACTTCTGGGCCCCCCCCCCATATTTTTCACTGGGGACCCTGTTGAGGACCATTGGTCAGCAAGACTCAACCAGCTGGTCAGTGCATGAGCTTTTGCGGCTACGAAGGAGCCACGCAAGACTTCCAGGCTTTGCACAACTCCACGACACGCCACCAAAAATCTGACCACTGTTTCGTGACTCGACGTGAGGTAAGTGCGCAAAACACCATGAACTGCGTTATTTTGTCATAATGCGATTTTCAACCTCGGTCAGTGGTTCTTAACCTGGGGGGTAAATTTCATCTTCCGCGGAGGTAAATTTACTGAACCATAAATTGCAGCCAATGTTGATTTTCATGAATCATTCTAAACTGTAACAGTTTTTTAATTTCGTATTTTCAATAAATGAGTAGCATTCAGTGTATTAGGGGTAAATCTGGTCATCTTGTTTGATAAATGGGTAAGATATGTAAAAAAGGTTAAGAACCACTGCCCTTGGCCAAGGTGGGCCGCGATTTCGTGTCATGTCTCCGAGCGACGCGTGTGGCACCGAAACAAGGGTCGAACAAGTTACTTGCGCGCTCACGTCGCTAGACTTGCGAGGAAGTGACTGTGGGGTCACGCGAGTTCACGCGAGAGCGTCCACCTCGAGCGATTCCCAGCTGCTATTGCACCAGTGGCGACTCGTGACTGTGATTCGTGTTGGGGACGCTGCAACTCCTCCCCAACAAAGATTTTATAAAGACTAAAAAGCATCAGGTTTTCCGCGGTGACGCGGCTGTTACTACGCATGAGGTGTTTCCGCCTAGGAGCCAATTGTGAGTCTCCCGTTCATCGCTACCTTGCAGTGACATGCTATCGGATGAATGCCTGGTGAGGCGTTGGTGTCTTTGAAGTTATAAGCACACATTAACCCGACGCAAGTAACTACATTTAGTTCGTTGTTTGCTGATCCACTGCCCTCTGACCTTATCTCTCACACGCGCAGCATTCCCTTCGCAGTCAGTCAATAAAAAAAGAACGTTTGATTTGCACCACGGTGGCAGTCGTAAAATAGGTCAGTCCCAGTCGCATTGACTCAATATATCAAGAACAGAAACACACGTAAGTGATCTTATCACACACACGTACTGGAGAGAGGAGTGCCTTATCACTTAGGTCTTACGACAAGCAGTTGTTATTCCTGTTAACCAAATACTTAGCACAGATATTTGACATCACTCACTAACAGATCGATGCTGCGATCGACCATTTACGTGAATTAATTTTCAATGATCAAGTGCAAGCAGTCATAGTTCAGGATTTGCTGAAACATTGGGTGTTACTACATGCTTGACAATTAAATCGTAGGACAGTATTATTTTGATGTTAAGGGTATTTTTCAGAAGCCTACTTGACATTTTAACCAAAGCACGAATTTGAGAATGACTTTAAAAGCCTGTTTCAGTTCTGACGCATTTATAAATGCTACTTTACGGTGTCCCTAACTCGAGGCTGAGAAAACATCAAGTCAAGCATGTGCTCAAGGCGCATTCTGGTATACAACACATGCGCTTTCTACCAATCAACCCAAAATCATTGCAAACCCGAACAAGTCCACACGCAATATCACCCCAGGGAGAGTTTAACCTCTTGCGGTAGCGAGCACACACATTAAAAATCACCACCTACCAATGAGGTACTAAGGGGCTACATAGCCTGCTGATAAGAGAAAAAAATTTTGCGCAAACGGTACGACGCCATGTCTATTTTATTCTTATTTTTTCACTTTACTTCTCCACTGTCTAGTATAAAAATACATACAAAATACAATCACTGCAGGAAAGCCCCATTACCAGAATGTGTGATATCACGGTGCATTGCAAAGCCTACAATTTAAGTAGGCTTTTGAGCCTACAATTTAATTGAGCCTACAATTTAAGTGCACTGCCTTTCTCCAGCACCAGGATGAACAAAGTGATTCTGGTGCCTGTCGCAGGCCAATGCACTTTCCAGCCCGGCGCTGCGGAAAACACAGCTCCAGCTTGCAGTTCCCGGTTGGCTGTGCTTGACTGACAGGTCACAACCATTTCAATACTTTGCTACAGCGAAACCGACGCTGCAAGCGCTCACAGTTAAAGACTTTCGTCATTTGCAGTGCTTCCCGCACAAAACCAAACATATGTCTAATATTTAGCTTTTGTACATAAAGTTTTTCTGTAGAGGGGACACGTGGTCGACTCTTTTTGTTGACGCAAATTTAAATATCAAAGTGAAGCAACAACTTACCAAAAAACAAAATCTACCGTTTTATCAACACTAAAAAAGCCTTCAAAACACTATACATTTTTTTTGAGACGTTTCGGATTATTCTTAATCCATCTTCAGTCAAAAAAAATGGATTAAGAATAATCCGAAACATCTGAAAATAAAAATGTATAGTTTTTTGAAGGCTTTTTTAGTGTTGATGAAACTGTTAAGTCTATCCCAATTTTATGCTCCAAAATTTACTGTGAAAATAGGAGGTGCTGCAGTTCTGCAGTGCCTGCACATTAGAGCCGCCACTGCGTTGGACGTACCGGAATAATCTACGCAGCAATTTCAATCCTGAACGTGTCGCGTTCGTTTGACGCGTTTCTACAAAACCCACGCAGTTTCGACAAGAACAACGCCCGCGAAAACGTGACGTAACAATGCGCGTTGTTACCTCGGTCGGGAGGACGTCTATGAACAGACAAACGAACCACTTCGACGCGACGAGCAGCCAGGGAATCTTCTCGTTGTCCATGATGCGTTGGACGTTCGGGTATTTCTGCCTGAAAGGTTCCGAAAAAAATACACTTTTCGGGAAAGTCAAGTGGGTCGGTTAGCGATTCACAAATTATTGATACTTCTCGAAAAAACATAATTTAGGAATGGCGAGCAGCTCACTAGAACAAAAATGGAACCAATCCAGTGGGGTGAAAAAAGCTGTTACAACATAAACGGTCGCTACTAAAACTGGGGGAGGGTGGTCTGCGCGTGAGACCGAAGGTAAAAGCTCTGCTTTGATACAAATACAATGCAGTCGATAGCGCGCGAGTTCTTCGTTGAAGCAAAACCCAGCCAGAACGAACGTGTCATCATATTTCCATACATTTCTTCTTTTCTTTCCATACATTTATTCTCGAAGGTGACTTTGATCCGAAAACGAAACGTCACGCAAGAACGGGCGGATTCTCTTCCCCCCCTCTCCTTCTCACCTGACCAGATCCGTGAGAACATTGAGCTCTGCTCTCAACGCCGCCATAGAGGTGGAGTAATACTGCGGCAGGATGTTACTGATCAAGGCGTCAAGCAGCCAGAAGCACTTTTCCTCGTCCTTCACTACAATCAGCAGCAGGGCAACGATGTAGTTCATTCCCTGCGGACGAACACATTGAAGACGTCTTGGAAATTTCAAGAACAACTTTTTTAACCTTTCCAGCCCCGGTACCCGCGGGTTGCAATAAACCAGTTTTTTTGAGATATTTTAGGGACCCGATTCGGGACCCTAGAATTGAAAATAGCGTCCCTAGAATCAGGGAAATTATCATCGGGTCCCTAAAATCAGAGAAATCGGGTCCCAACGGGTTCATACCGGGTACCGAACATTTTCCTTTAAAAAAAACTGAATAAACATTCTTTGAAGGTTTTTGATTCTTTCTTTGAATGTTTATTGTAACCGTTCAGCTGACACAAAAACTGATGTTATAAAACTAGGGCTGAAGTCTTTTTTTCTTTGGTATTACATATTATATTAAGCTGAACACAATTTATGGATTGCGGGTTTGCCTGAAAGAAAATGATGGTGCTCCTGTGTGTGGAGGTCGGAAAGGGTTAGAATCATCGGTACCCTTCAAGACCACCAAGAACAACCACGAAACAATTTTACAGGCTCTTATTTTGTCTATATTCCTGTTGGTTGCAACCTACAAAGCGATTATATCGAAAACTACTCCGAGTATTTTTAAATTCCTCGTGAGAATTCAGCAAAGCGTTGCTTCTAATTTTGTGGGTGGGAGCCCCTGGTTTTTTTCATGCCATTTACACCACTTCTCTTCGCTAGATACGCATGCACCTTTTTTTACCGATCACAATTTTCCGCTCTGGTGGTCATTTGGGTGCAGGGCAGTTGCACGCGGACAATAGAGCGCATATTACCAACTGCGCGCAAAGACCTTGGTATAGTGTACAAATCACGTACACAAAGAATAAGTTTCAAAAAATGAATAAAAAAAAAGATAAATATGAAGAAGATACAATGAAACAGGAAAGGCTTAAATGTGAAATGAATTGCGAAGTCTCTTTTACAAGCTGATGTTATGTGTAATACATCCGTGAAAATCCATTCGAGGTCAACTATCATAAGTGGGAAGAACAGCAGAGAGACATCGCTGCTGACCGCTGTATAGTTGCCAATGTCAACGCGTGCAATATTTTATTCGGCATGACCTTGTCCAGTTCGAATGTGTGCCAGCACTCCTGCGCATATGACGGGTAACCACCACTTACGGTAACATTTGACACATGTAATCCGGTACTTTAACACATGTAATCCGGCACTCAATGCGTTAACGCGGGCGCAAATGCACCTTATCACGTTATTTTCACAGCAGTCACCATAGCAGCTATTTTCACAGCAGCATTTCACAGCAGTATTTTCACAGCCAACGTGTGCGCAGCAGTGTTCGATTCTGTTGGCTGTTCTGCTATACCTTGATCAAAAGTTTGTTCACAATGTCTATGGTTTCCTCTTGTTTATCTGTTCGTGTTTCTGTCAGATCAATGCGGTCACGCGTGGAAGCTTCCCAAAACATCCCTTACGTATGCATCGGCAAACATCGGATCCGATACCAACCGACCTTATCCGACAACCGTAATTTTGGCGTTGGCCGCGTTGCCTCGGCTGTGTTCGTATCCTGTGAGGTTTCCAACGCAACGGGTTGCTTGCCAACAGACTTCGCGTGAACACAGCGCTTTTTGTCATTTACTCTTTTTGATTGTCGGAATAACACAGAACGCCTGCGAACTTACGGCGGATAGCAAAGGGCACGGCGAAAAGCAAACAGCGACTCGGAGAAATCGTTTGCTCAGCTCGGGGTATAAAGTCCTCCTGTGCCAAGCTCAGTACACAGAGCGACGAGTGACGTTTTGGAACGATTCGTTTGATTTCTTCCTGGCAAGCGGTCGTGGAAGAGAATCAAAACAAAATGTCGCAAGTCTTTTAACTTTGCAGTGCGAAGCCGAATTGTACAATTCTCCCTCCAAGTCACACCACAGAGAGCCTTTAAAAGCACCTGACTTGTGTCTTAATATCTCGCAGGACATGGAATTTACGCCAAACGCGTTTCACTCATCGTTTTGTTGGGCAAATAATGCGGTGACGTTGTTTGGTGAATTCATGACGTTGTTTGGTTAATTTAGTTGTTTGGTGAATTCAGTGACGTCGTTGGGTGAATTCAGTTGTTTGGTGAATGCAGTGACGTCGTTTGGTGAATGCAGTGGCGAACAATTTTCAGCTTATTTGTCACAGGTACGTTGTACAACAGCAGATGCACATTTTTTTAAATGCAATCCGTTCTTTCTGAAAACTGGCGCGGTCCACTACTGACCTAAGCATCGCGATGACAACGAACCAGATTCTCAGAAAACGGTTAAAATTTTGCTTCCTTTCAGTCAATTACTTCTTGATCAATAACTTTGCCTAGGTTCGGTTATACGAATATAGCCACCCACTCGGCTGGTGGCTGTTGTCCGGCCCGTGTAACTTTATCCAAACAGAAGTTTAAGGCACTTTTAACTGTGCGGCATCCGTACAGTTACGGCATCAGTAACTTAACTGTGTTACGGCATCCGTAACTGTGTGGCATCCGTACAGTTACGGCATCAGTAACTTAATTGTGTTACGGCATCCGTAACTGTGCGGCATCCGTACGGACTTTTTTTGCGCCAAAGCATCCTGTCCATTAATTTAAGGGTCCGTGGAAAAAATCTCAAATGCTTTCTAAACATTTCAGGCTCTTGTTTGATTGGCCGTCATTGAAAAGCAGATTTGATTCTCGCTACAATCTGACATTCAGGAAAAGACACTGAGGTGGTACGAGAAGCTATGATGACCGTCCAGAAGAGGAAAGGGAGCGAGCAGAGATGAACAAGAAACGCTACAAGCACCATGTACCTGGCAATAGCCAATCTCGGGGTGGTGCCTTCCGTAGGCAACCAGCACATTATAGAGCAGATGCTTCCTATCCAGGTCTGAGTGGTTTTGAAAATTTATGTTGTCCGGAAAGGTGCGCTCCAGGTCTGTGTTGATTGATTCGATCAGCAGCTGATCTTGTTCGGTGTCTGGAAATAATGCGGTCGGCGATTAGCTCACTCCTCTCAATTAGAAGGTTGGGTGTGAAAAATAATAATAATAATAATACACAGCTACAGCTTACGACGCCGGCGACAAGGCTAAGCCTGCAAGCTCCGAACACACAAGAGCTACAAGTTACGATGAAAAAAAAATCATTTCATGGGATTCATGTCTACGATGTGTTTTGTTCATTGTTTGTGGACAACATGGCCCGAACATTATTTGTTTATCAGCTCAGTTCCGTTCATGCTCGGTTTCTGTATTGCTTTCGGAGCGTCACTAGTGGTCTGCGGCGCCCATTTCCGCTTGCTTGCGTCGTGGGTCACGCGGTTGTTTTCGCAGTAAATGCTATTTTTAAAGCCAAATTCCTGACATTTGGCTTTATTTCAAGTGGTTTGGGATGGAAAAATCCTTTTTGGCATGTACGTCAGAGTTGGTGTGTTTTTTGCTTTTCTTGGTGGTGTTGGCAGAAAATAAAACGCCGTTTGGCATTTTTTTAAAGCCTGTCTGCTTTGAGCCACGTTCCAATTTTTTTCAGCCTGTTTGGCACTTACTGAAGCTGTATGGCATATTTTGCTCGGGGGAGATTTGGTCCATGTGAACTGATATTGTTTCTGTGGGTTCTCTGTGACTGAATTTTGTAATATTGTAGATATTTTGTGAAATTGCGGATTCAACGTAATTAAAAAGGATGGCATGGTGCATGCTTGAATTTTCACAACCTGTAGTTCAACAAACAAACTTTAGCCTTGAGGCAAGCTTCTGATGAATCTGCCTGCTATCTGGTTTCATTCTTCTGCGACGATTAAAACTTGCAAGCGTATCTATTTATCATAGTTAAAGGCCACAAAGATGGCGGCAAGTAAACCTGTCACAGTTTGTTGACGGGGAAACTAGTTTCGCGTTTTCCAACGCATCATCAGTCCTGTAAATGTAAGACATATATCTCACAGGCGAAATGTTGGCACTTCAAAAAAAGTAAAGAAAGAAACACGCACTGTGGCTAGTTGCAACGACATCACTACAAAATTTTCGAAGCTAAAAGGCTGACCTTCCCAGAGCCTCATAAACCAGTCACTGCTAAGAAAATCGGCGTTGGAAGCGGTCTATGCAGGACACTTTTCCTCTGGAGATAACACACGAGCGCGGTGACGAGTGCCAGAGAGAAACCACGCAATTAAACAGAGCGGAACAGTTCACGAAAAAATCTAGAAACCTGTAGTTCATTGTTTCAAACATTTATAAGTATTTTTATTAAGCATTTTCGACAAGCAGAGATGGTGCGTTTAGAAATTAACAATTATTTTATGTATATGCCATACTTCTAGTCTAGGTTCCGTAGCAATACAATATTTTTGCCGTTACTCATTTGAGTAATTCAAAAGCGACAGTCATCGGTCTGTTTCGCGTTTTTCAAGTTACTTGACATACGTTGATGAACGATTTGCCACTTTGGTCAATTTGGACCTGGCAACCCTGTGCTGCACTGGTGGCGAGTCAATAACAACACCACGCGCGGACTGTTCCCTTGCACCCAGTCATCAACGCACCGTTTTTCAAAGCAATATGTTGTTTACCAGCGAAAAGGTAAAATATAAGCAACGAAGGCTTGCGCGCACTGAACCAGAGTCTGGCAAATGTTCGACAGCAGGTTTGTTGCTGTTTGAGTTTAAAAACATTTTATCACAGCCTGTGAGATCATAATTAATCTCTATGACCTGATGGAGCAGCTTTTAAGTTTTCGTATCGTCCAGGGTTTTGTTCCAGTCGCTTGCGTGCGCCGCTCACGTTCATCCACACCTTGGAAAATAGTCGTAACAATTTAAAGGAAGAAACCGTTTGACAAACGGAACTTCAAACACAAGCAATACAGCAAAATAAGAACAACCAGGCAGATTTACTGAACCATATCAACCTGTCGTGGGCACTCCGTAAAAAGATATGATCGTGGCATTTCATACAAAGGAAAAGGATCACCCTCAAACGCTGAAGAATAATCAATGAAATTTGTCACTAAAAAACTATTTTTAGGCAGTCTACTCGAAAACCTGAAAAAATTCCACAGCGTCACTTCAACTGTACATTCATAGGCATTTCTAATTGGCAGAGAGAAGAGCATTTTTTCTAAATGCTGATACCTTGATGGAATATACGCACGCGATGCGCGGCAGGACAGAAACAAATACGAAGTATGCATAGCAATGCGCACAGCAGCAAACAGTTCATACCATGGGCCGGTAACGTTCTGGAACTCCTTTCCTACAGAACCGCTTCACTGCAACAAATAAGTGAGACCATGCTGTTACGCAGCACTGATGTGTACTGTAAAAGGTACTGCATTACTGCATTTTAATATGGCAAGGGATTTCGTTAGAAGGTACATGAAAACGATCCATATCTTGTCGAGTTCACGCGAGCTAAACAAGGCATCTCAAACACGCACACCTTGCCTATCAGGTTTTAACTTTGTCTTTTGGCCATCTTCCAACTTCTCATTCCAGCGCTGTAACCTTCGCATCAAAACAGGTATATAGGCTTCCTCAAATTTTTCAAACGTTTCGTAATCGAACTCTTCATTTCTTTCGAATCCGTAAGCATCAACCTTGCTGCAATGTAACAGAGTGAGAAGCATATTATGAAAAACGTGGTCAACAACTACAATCAACACAATGTTATCGGATTTGCACTGAATGCTCATCACCTCAAAGTGGTACATGAAGCAGATGCTGAGGGGAATAGTTTCCCATCCGAACTTCCAGCCATAATGATCACAATTAATACTGTTCGGAAACGCACAACAGCTGCAGTAGAACTAAGCAGTTCTTATCAGGGTGAAAAGCCATAAGCAAGTATCTTGAAAAACCTAAAAAAATACAGACTTTTGATTGACACAAAGGAGGGTAGCCTGTCACCAGTCACATCAATGCGTAGGAGCAAAGCAGATGCGTTTTGAGTGCACACACATAACCTTGAATTGCAACAAAAATGATACTACAGGCAGGTTTTTTTCAAGGAAAATGTTAGGTGCCTGGTATGTACCTGTAAGGACCCTATTTCTGATTCTGGGGATCCGATTTATCTGATTATAGGGACCCGATTTTAAATTCTAGGGACTTAAAAAAAAACCTGCTACAGGATGACTGAAAATAGATCTATCACTGGAAAATATCTTAATGTGCCATTAACTGTAGCATTCTTGATAATAAAACTGCAACAGAAAATACGTGGTAACTTTGCCATGTGGAATGGCATGTTTTCAGTTTGTAAACCGAAGTGTCATGTATTTTGGTGGAAAGCAAAGCGGCATATTTTTAGTTTATAAACCAAAGTGGCAACCGAAGTGGCATGATACTACAGCAGACTGCTGTTCACAATTAAAAGAAGGTTGCAATTACTTGTAAGTGCTGACTTTGAGATTGGTGCCTAATGTGGCAATGTCACAACAGAGGTATTGTGACCTCATTGCCAACGATAAAAAGAAAACTTGCTGACAAGTGTAGATTGGTGAAAGCTAATTCAAAGACGTTTGGTGGTACAGAACTTGAAGATGGCGTGAAGTAAGAGATTCATCCCAAAGCTTTTCGTCTGACACTCTTCGAGGGTATTGTCAGAATGAAGACCTCCTAAACTTTCCAGATCTACTCCTTGAAGATCTCCTTAACCTCTTAAACTTTCCATTGGTTGACTGTTCCAACATTTTGACAAAGTCCAAATTACACCTTCAACCAATGACAACTCGCCTTTTCTGATCTCCTACACCCTTTCTTATTGGCCACTGCTTTAACCAATGAGATCTCTTCTTTTCTGTATATAAACCAGTTCGGTAGTATCTCCACTTCATTCTGACGGTATCTCTTGAAGAGTGTCAGACGAAAAGCTTTGGGATGAATCTCTTACTTCACACCATCTTAAAGCTAATTAAGCAGAAGTAAAAAGCTAATGGTAACAATAGATTATTTGGCATGACCTCAGATATGTCGAGTGATGTAAAAAACAGGCATTATGACTATTCATTTTGTTATAGAAGCATAGATGTATTCTTATGTCTTATGAGAAAGTGCTTAAAATTTGTCCTAAGTTGGAATTACCTTGGAGGTTAGATACTTTGAGGAAAAACTGTTTATATGACTGACCAAGGCAGCAATTTCAAAATAAAGTGCACTTTCGAATTTCATTAATTGTCTTGTGTTCGTCATACGTTGTACTGTACAGTGTCCATCAATTGTAAGTGAATGTGCCTTTTTATGAAATTTGATGTTGATGATGTGCTTTTCATATGAGATGAGTTTTTCTGGGTTAGGATGAATTCAGTACAAAATGTAAGGGGATGAGCCTCATTTGTTTATGGGTTTGTTGTGGTGGGCAAAGGCATGTGTCATCAAATTATAAACATCTGCAACATTCCTTCAAGGAAGTGGCTATAGGTCCACCATGCATGACGTGATTCAAATAAAACGCAGAGTTTGTCACATCAGCGGCAATATCATGGTAGCGTAGCAGATGCATTTACGTCTGCTGTGCGAATGGTTTTTGGTTCGGCTCTCACCCTGGCGACTTTTGCTTTGGTACTTAGTGGGTGCATGTTTCAATTCATGGGACTACTTTTTCTTTACTTTTTTCAAAAGTTTCCAAACTTTTGTCTTCAGATTTACATTTTAGGTTTAGGGTTTGCGTTCCGGGTTAAGGTTCAGAATTTGGATTTTAAGTTCAGTATATTTCTACCAAGGAAAGTCCACTGCACACTATTTCTATTTGAATAAGACAGAGGATAGTGTTGTAATAATGTGTGTAATAACCTAACTTAATACTGTATAAAACAATATGCAACTTGCTGCTGAATACTGATATTGGATATAAAGAAACCAAGCAGG
>Ga0210059_1004275_pt1 | contig 23011 bp, 12 predicted proteins | sample Ectturendosymbi2_FD_188042 | JGI IMG/M metagenome (GOLD analysis project Ga0210059, IMG submission 188042) | Ecteinascidia turbinata endosymbiont from Florida, USA - Sample 2 (SPAdes) (version 2) | ecosystem: Host-associated > Tunicates > Ascidians > Unclassified | place: Key West, Florida...
AACCGAGGGGCCAAACGTGAAATGGGGGAGGCACCGATTTCAAATGGGGGGCCGGGCACCACTGCCCCCCCCGCTGGCGACGGCCCTGCTCACCTGGCCTATTCGTAAATCCGTCACTGCCTCTGATAGACGTGTGTGTGGCCTGGGTAGGAAATTCCATCACATAATTTCGCCTTCATTTAACACAATGTTTTATCTGTAGAAGGAATTAACCTACTTTGCAGACGTTTATGAAGAACTACAACCATAGTTAATGCTGATAACGAAGGACGCGCATGTCTGAAGCAGACCTATTGGTTATAATCAAACAAAAAAGTGACCTTGGCAGGAAGAAGTCGTTCAGTGTTTAAAAAACTTTGGCAAATACAACGTAATTTGCTGCAGATGCATTGAAATAAAAATTCAAAAAGGGGAACAGCATTTATGTTTTTTGTTTAGATACCATTTCAGTAGATTGAAAAACTTTTGTTGGAACTTTTGCACCGAACACATTGAAAAACTGTTCAATAATCGCGAATCAATCTAGAACACCAAATTGGCTTGCGCTGGGGTCCAAAGAATAAAATTTTTTGTTGATCAGATAAAGGATTTTCGTCCACAAAAATAATAATCTGCGATGTACCCATTTAATTCTATGGTGTTGAGCAATTCGATTAGAAGACTCTGCAGTCGATTCATAGTTACATTAAGGTGTTGTCGCCGTTCTACATCTTGAAAATGCTTTCAGCAATATGGGACAGCAAACTCCGTAACGGAGCAGGAAACAAAGTGTTACATATCCATCCCCTTCATTTATCATTTGGTAGAGTTCCATAGTTCCATCTCCGCAATCTGACGCAGGTTTTCGCCAGAGCACGCTGCCGCTGCAACCTTCTCAATAGGCGCTGGAAAAACGGGGAGCTTTCTGTTAATGTCTTCGACGAGGTGAACTGAAACGTGTGGGTTTTTCTGGATAGCCTTTTGTTTAGAATAGTGGCAGAACGACCTGAATTAGGCCAACACAAGTATTGGAAGGTTCGGACTGAAGCAAATATGTAAGAAGAACACTTTTCATTCTCTGAAGCACACGTTTTCCGGAAATTTTTCAAGGAAGAGAGCTCATTTAAATTCTTGCTATAGTCTGTGCAACATTATCCTCCCAACTTATATTAAATGCGTTCACAGACAAAGAAAGCGAAAATGAGGGTCTAATATTTTAGTTAGTTTGACTTCTTCATGTGCAAACCACAAATATTTTAAGTAGAATTGTTGTTCAATATAGAGATTCGGCTTATCTATCAGGAATAGATATTTTGCTGATCCCCTTCACCGTTTGCAAAAGTAAGCAAAAAGATCTCTTCAAGATGTGCCTATAAGTTTTCGAAAATGGTTGACGTTCACCCTGGAATACTTACGTGGGTCACGGTAACCCGGGTCAAATGAGGTCATTCACGTGAAACTACGTAAGCGGAAGTCGGCGCGCTTTCAACTGTTCAGTACCTTCATGTTTTTGTGTGACTTGTAAATAGGTACACTTGCTGTCATCTACGCTCTTCTAGATTTTGAAAGGGAGCGAGTTCGACGAGTTCGGGTCACGCTGACCCGACGAAATGGTTAGTGTGAGGTGGCAATAAGTACATTGTACCCACGTTGTGGTTAATGGGGGTAGAGCCTGTAAAAAGCTGAAACTCACTCAGGGCATGCTTCTACAGTCTTGTTAGCAGTATTCAAAAGGAGAAGTTGTTTACGCCCATAAATTATTTTTAATGAGTAATTCAATTTTAGGCATACATGACACCTTCGCTATATTTGGTCTACTTACTTTTGATAAAAAAAATCGTATGATATTAGAGTAAAATAACTTGGTTGGTGCTCAAATTGCTCGGTGAGACTTATATTTTCAGTGTAGATTTTGTGATAAACTGCACTTGAAGGAAAGCATACTTTTTTATTTTTGAAAACCGGGTCATGCATACCCGACGTAAGTATTAACGTGACAAAAAACTAAGGTAAGTATGACACCTTCGCTATATTTGGTCCACTTACTTTTCATCAAAAATCGTATTAAATCAGACTAAAGTAACTTTGTTGGTGCTCAAATTGCTCAGTGAGACTTATATTTTCAGTGTAATTTTTGTGATAACCTGCAGTTGAAGGAAAGTGTATTTTTTTTATTTTTGAAAACCGGGTCATGCACAACCACGTAAGTATTAACGTGACAAAAAACTGAGGAAAGTGTTCCAGGGTTAACAAGGATTTTCAAAATTTGAAATCAAAACATCTCAGCGTTACCAAACAACACTGCTACTTCTTAACCTGGTGTTCGTTTATGACTGTTCAAGGTTGTTTGCTGCAATGATAGATCGTTTTGGATGGATATTTGCGCAATTTTGTGATGTTTGTTTAATGCAGTGATTAAGTCAAATCATATTTTAACCCATTTCGATCCTTCAGGAATAGATTGAATTTAAACGACACCAAACATACTTTGTTATCGTTCAAGTCAAAATAGTTTTAGCATTGTTTTATCAGTTTCTTGGGGCAATATCAGTGTTATCTGTACGCTGTGACAAGAAGCGTCATTGCAGTTCTTCTCATTTTCGCAATATCCCTTGAATTTGGAATATTAGTTTTCTTTCATGAAACATCAAAAACATTTTCGAATTATTCCTTGAACTAAATATAAAACGAATTCACTCCTGAAACATCCAAGTTTTCTTTAGACGAACAATTAACCTACTGATTCTTAAAAAAATCACAAAAAAACATAGTTGCGTAAGTTGCGTTTCATTTGACAAATCTGGACAGCGCAGCTGCACTTTCATGTCATTTTGGATCAATGTAAACTTTATTTGACAGAGAGCAGTTCCATAAATTAACACTATTCGCTTTTTTAGTCCAAAGGTTTTTCATTTCTAAAATATTTTTTTACTGACCTCCCTAGTTTATCTGTTGTTCAAATCATAGTTTACTTTACAGTATTCCACACGCTACTGTTAGATTTTCAAAGAGTACTGCTTCATTATTATTGTCTATAAAAGAGCCAGGTTGTGCAAGAAAAACACGTAGTAGTCTCTATTCTCAATGAAAAAACGCAGGCTGGGTGTTGAAATATTGATATTTTAAGAAGTGTTACTACATAGTTATTTCTAAAAATTTACGAGATTATTTATGAAATTCATTCAATAATTGATAAATCGTTTTCTGTAAAAAAGAAGAGATTATTTCTGAAAAAATACTTCAATAATTAGACCTTTCTCTATAATTTATTTTACCGCACGTCTTGCTGAAACCATCTCTTTCCATGTGTGTCCTCAAGTTAACCACGTCTGCGCAGTCATGCATTGCATGTTGAGCCTGGGAAAAAATTTATCCGTTTTCTTGTTTCAAGAAAATTTCCCTTTTATTAACAGCAGTGCTTGTTTTCTAAACGTGTAAATAAAATGACCAATCGCCCCAATTTAAGATGAGAACGATTCGAAAATAATAATGGCTGTGGAAGCGTGCACTGAACTCTCTTTTGGAAATGGTGCTTGTAGACATAAAGTCTCTCCTAGACCTCTAATCAGAGCGTGTTAAACTATAAATACTTTACTAACATCCATGACCATCAAGAACACAAGGAAGATATGATTTAAAACTTGATGTTTCGACACCACTTTTTAAACAGATAGGGTCTTGTTTGTTCAACTAAAGGTTAGATGTATTGAAAGCATTCAAAGATAAAAAATCAAAGGAGTAGCCCGGAGTGTAGTAGCCCGGAGGACTACGCACAAAAGTAAAGGTGGTCCCATCGGAGAGTGACGGAAAATTTAAAGTTCTCAACATTTGCTTGCATTTTACAAGTTGTGACAGAAAATTGACTTACATTTGTTTCCAGCTACTGTAGTTGATTTGTGGAGAAATTTTATTTGAAACAACCATTGCCCGTCCATATTCGGATATAGTAGAAAGTTTATAACACAGAGCCGCGTACCTTTGAGCTGTCGCACATGAAGAGCGATGTGTTGCAGAAAAAAATTGCCATTCTCTTTCAGCATCGCGTTATGCTTGTTGGAAATTTCTACATTAAAAGTTGTAGTGCAAAATAACTTTTGAGAAATGTTACGGATTTGTGATCTTTTTGTTTATTGGGCGCTCTATTATATTATATTAATTCTTAAGAACTTATATCACCTGCAACAGCCACTTTGGAAATGAAGCTCTGTAAACTAGGCGTTTATAGCTACACCTGTAGATTTTCTTTGAAAGACGTTAGGCAAACATTCATTGGTTGCAGATCAGATGGAAGTATCTAATCAACTTATTTTCACTTCTCTTGTACTACTAGCTGTTCTTCTTGGGGATATATTGTTCAAGGTAGAAAATGAAGTTGTACAATTGCTTTCACATTTTAATGATGTTTCTTTTAGTTTCACACACACGTGGTGACTGGTTTACGTCACTGGGTCATTTGGAAGATTTGCTTCATTCGGAAAAGCAACTTATACTGGCACTAAAAGAATATATTCAAGCCGAAGAGGAAAAGCTGAGCCACATTAATCAAATTGCTGATGATCTTCAGTCACTTTCAAATGATGCACTGAGCGACGTGGATCACCATCTTGGTCATCCAATTAATCAGTACAGGCTAATCCAACGGCTTGTTGCCGAATGGCCGCAAGTGGAAACTTTCGTTACAAAAGATTTGACAGAACGTTTTGTGGCAATACTATCCAAACTAAGTGAATCATTTCCCAATGAGGACGACGCAAGAGGTTCCGCGAAGGCAATTATGAGATTGCAGGACACATATAAGCTTGAAACACATGACATTGCTGAGGGAATGATCAAAGATTCTTTTGCTAATCAGTCTCTCACTGCAGACGATTGTTTTTTTATTGGAAGAACAGCATATTTTGACAAAGATTACTATCACTGCGCTTTGTGGATGAATGAGATGCTGCAAAAAAGGGGCTTGGACTCTTTTTCGAAGGTCCATGTTTTGGACTATCTATCATTCTGCGTCGCAAAACAGGGTGACATCCAACGGGCAGTCAAAATCACCAGTGAAATTCTGAAAATATCTCCTTCGCACAAGCGAGCTAAAAGAAATTACGATTATTATACAGGTCTTCTAAAAACGTCCAAACCCATAAAAGTTCCAGGCAAGGAACGCCTACAACGGCAAACGGAACATGATCACTTGCCTGAGGCAGAGCGTTATGAGCGCCTGTGTCGAGGTGAAAACGTGAACGACCAAGCTCAAGTGACTAAGAATCTGAAATGTCGGTATTGGACGAACAACAACCATCCGAGATTGACACTCCAACCAGTGAAGCTTGAAGAACTTTGGCATTCTCCTCAAGTTGTTCGGTTTCTCGACATCATTTCAGACGAAGATATAGCGGAAATCAAAAAGATTGCCAAACCCGAACTCAACCGTGCTGAGGTAACGAATCCAGAGACCGGTCGCGGGGAGAAAGCCACCTACCGGGTTAGCAAAAGTGCGTGGTTGATGGACGGCGAGAGCTTTGCAGTGGGGAGACTTTCCAGACGAGCGTCTGACTTGACAGGCCTTTCCATGGATAGCGCGGAGCTTTTGCAGATCGCTAACTACGGAATCGGAGGGCATTATCTCCCACATCATGATCACTCGACTTCGAATGAAGTTCAGGACAAATTTGACAAAAAAGATGGAAACAGAATCGCCACGTTCTTGGCTTATTTAAGTGACGTTGAGTATGGGGGCAGTACGGTGTTTATACAACCCGGTATTGCTGCAAGACCTATCAAAGGCAGTGCGGTGTTCTGGTATAACTTGCTTCCATCAGGGGAGGGTGATGCGAGGACTCTCCATGCAGCTTGTCCAGTGTTAACTGGTGTGAAGTGGGTTGCCAACAAATGGATTCACGAAAGAGGAAACGAGTTCCTGCGCCCTTGCAGTTTGACACCAAATGCAGACAATAAAATTTTTTAGCTATTTTCCTCACCAGAGAGTTTTTCTAAGAAAATGTGGAAACAACAGATTAGATGATTTTGTGCTGCGTTTCTGTTAGGTTTCCTGGCTTCGTGTCAGCGAAGTTGTTTTATTGCAATGGCTTATTGCCTTTTACTCATAGAGAGTGATGAAAATCAGGTGCTTTAGTTGGGTGGTTTAACTGTATGTAGAACTCTTGCATTACTCGTGTGCTGACGACTTGAAAACGCGGGAATAAACTGAGTGCACCATAAAATTGTAACATAATGTTTTAGACTAAGGTAAAAATACTTTTGCGTCTTTGCGAAGAAAACGTACGTTTTTGTGCAAATGCCTGCCAAGAAAGGATATTCTTTTAGCACGGTATTCTTTTAGCACAGTTTTGCATAAAATATTTTTGGCATACCAAACGCCTTGAGAAAAAAGTTTTATTTTGATAATTTTTGGGAAAATACGCATTGCTTGCAAAAACATTTGCTCAATTGTTCAAGCACAAATCAAAGAAAATAAATCGATGGGCTGCGTCTGTGTTTTTCACTCTTTTGAGTGTTGCTGATGTTGTTTGCTGAAATGAAGACCACTTTATACTTTGCGCATTTCCTAGTGAGGCACTTTGCAGTGATGGCTCGAGTAATAAAGCGATTTATCAACCATCTTTCAGTTGTAGACTGTAATGTGTCTCCAGTGTGGGCAGAGCGCAGTTCTACACATTTGGCCCAAGAAAAAAACAAGCCAATAGCCAATTTCGGCGAAGTGCTAATAACACACCACCAACTAATGCCCGGTGAAAACATTCACATGTATGTAACCTGTATGATGGCACTAGAGAAAAATATTTAAGAAGGTTATTTTTGGTTTAGGGAAAAAGATAACGTAATTGGGAAACCTGAGGTAAAAGATGAAATATTTATCAAGGTTTAGATAAATTCATTCAAAAATCGCACTTCTGCATATTGTGTTATATTGTTTTGTTTTTCTCTTGTAATATATTTTCAACGAAAATGTCTTCCATTCTCTGTTTTTGGCTTTAGCTAGCAAAATGATTTTCATTGCTGCGTATCGATTCCCAAAAGATCACTTTGCTGAGTCTTAAAGATAACACTTAAAATAACTTTAGATTTCGTAGTTAAATTTCCCAGATAGATAGGTTTGTATAAAGTCAGAAGTTAAATCTCTGAAATATATCTAAATCTTAAAAGTTACAAAACAGTATTAAATAAAGCACAAAATTGTGTATAGTGCATAACTATTTAAAGAATGTAGTAAATCTTACTTTTCATCATAACTGGATCTATCAGTAAAATTACAAGTTCTGTGATGCAAGCCAAACAGCAGCAAACCACGGTAATTTGGTAATAGCAGAATATCATAGCAGAACCGTTGCCAGAAAGTCTTCGATAAGGGCCTTTACATTTGTGCAGGGGGTTTGACATTCTAAAATTTGACAAAAACTCCACTGATTTGTAGTGATTCATATTTCAATTTGGGTGGGCTTGGAGCTTCGTTTGGGGGGATTAAGCCCTCCAAAGCCCCCCGTGGCGACGAGACTGTATCACAGAGCAACAAAATAGAACTTCAACCCTTGATTTCACCGTACGTGCTAAATCATGAAATCTGTACTGCACAAACTCGAGCCTGATCTACTTTGAAGGAAAAGTGTTCTCTTGCTTCATCTCGAGCACGTAATGTTTTATAAATTAATCTTCAAGTTAAAGGTGACTGGTATCTCACACAAAAACGCTTTCATTCGCAGATGACTCGCTTTGCTTGCAAAACCCAAGACATTGTCACGAACTTGCAAAGTTAATACGTTCGTACGGGCTTCACTAGCTTGGCGAGGAACACATGACAATTTGATTGCAGGTGTTTTTCAAAACGAGTTCTTTAACGCAATTTTTAATCCATTGTCAGCGATAATTGCGCAATGTTAGTCTGGTCCTATGTAGTCTGGCACGTGCGCTTAAAACAAAATTTTAAACGGACGTTAGCATCAAATTGAGATTTGCTGCTTTAAAAGCAAGCGTAACTGTATTGTGATAACTATAGGCCGAGGCAAAGTTTCGAAGCTTTGTCAAAACTTTTACCTTCCGATACCTGCTTTGAAATTTCTTCAAAGAATGCTTCTACAGCAGTATTCTTTGCACATTACAAGCCTTGGCGACCGGGTGGTGAAGACACCCTTATCTAACAGCCGTTTCATTGTACATAGTTCTGTGGCATAACGTTTCGTCCCTACGAAACGATATTTTGCACTCATCGTTATAATCACTTTCCTGATCACTGTGAAGTCGAACACTTTTGCAGTAAGCGTGTGGAGTCAACGTATCATGGATAACAGGAATTTGATCAGATGAACCTATAATTGTTGCTTCAATAATTTTTTTAAGTTTGTATGGGCGAAATCAGCAAACTAGTAAAATAGTTTTCAAATTCAGAAAAATATCGCCTCTAAATTGCAGTAGGGTATAAGTCAAAAACCCTTCAGCTTTAAAATTTCTTCAGGATTCAACAAAATGTTTCTGTCAACAAAAACTCGGTTGAAACTCTCAAAGTCTTTCTTGAAGTCAAACTGAACGTCAACGCATTTATAAATTATGTGGAGTTTGGAGACAAAGCTGAAACACAAAACGTTACGGTTTTTACTATAGTGTAGAGTGTATAATCGCTGTTTATTCAAAAAAGGCGCTCTATGAGGTTGAAAGCAACGACGCCTTTTTCACGATTTGCGTTTGAAACTCCTCACGCCTGTACTGCGTAACCGCTATACAGAAAAAAACATAAGGAATAAAGTGACTCCGCAAATCGGGGCCGGCACACCGTCTATGTCTTCCAGCCCGAGTGATGAATTGATTGATTGCAGTGAAAGAGCGCTGTTTCCCGTTCTGTCGTTAACATCTGGCATCGTTCCAGACTGTTAAATTGTGTCAAAGAAGCTAACGCCACGTTGGATAAGCAGCGGTGTTTCGTTACTGTTTCAATCTACCCAAACTTAATTTTGCTAAATTTTGCTGATAATTTTGCTTACCTTTTATATACAGTAATTACCGTAACTGCATTAGTGCAATTTGGATCAAAACTTTTCTTAAAAGCGCAAAGTTAGTCTTAAAACAATTTTGCGCTTAGCCGGTCGAGATCACGATGGTTTCAGGCACATTGGTCTACATTGTCCAGTGCTTCTAAGGATATGTTTTACAACAGGAAACTTAAAGAAGCACAGCAATAGCAACATTATAGCAGGAAATGTGATTCACTTTGAAACGGGCTGGCGGATTGAGGGTCATTACCTTGGAATGTAGACCTACCTCACAAGTTCCAACCTCTTTAACCAGTGCGCACTTCATAGATTGAGAAAAAATTCAAACGAAACAAAAGATTTAAAAAAGCACCGAAACAAATTGATGGCAAAAGAATCGCAACTTCAGCTAAAAATGCAAGGGTGTTGAAATAAACACTCAAGCGAGGTGAATCCCTTGATCAAGCAGTGTCAGTAGCGAGTGTGCGACGATCAATTGTCACAAGTGCAGCACCCTCGTTGATGTTGCCTTAGAGAAAAAGTTGGGAGGATCCTGCCGCTATAGGCTGGGCCCAGATATGTGATGTGTAGGTATTACAGTAAATGAAAAAGGAAGCGAAAATGTTTCACAAGAAAGAATTGACGCTCCGATCCAACCGTTTATGGAAATGGCGAGTGACAGAGCATCTGGAAATGTAACATGGACTGTATAGCAAAACATATTTCATTCAGACTGATCCCAATAAAATAGCAGTGGTTGAAATTGCGGGTGCTTTCAGTTCAATTCACAGATGTGTGGAACTGCTCCAAAAAGTAGAAATAATTCAATATTTGTTCTGATACCAACTGTTTATTGTTTGCCTCATGCATTTTTTAATCAAACGGATTTTCTCTTATGTAGTTTTTTTCGATGCCATACACCGGCTTAAGCATACTCGGTTTTCAAGACACAAAAGTTAATCCCAGAGGGTTTATAGAACGTTGATATAGAAGACATAACGGCACGCTTCCGCAATCTGTTGTGAACATCAACATTTCACGCAATACTAAATTTGTAGAATTTATGCTGAAATCTATCAGCGCAAACTTTTCCAAAAACGGTCCAGACTAGTTTTGTCAAAATATTCGTCAACACAGTGGAAAATACCACCAGACTAGGAGCTGAAAAGCAAAATCCCGCGCTATAATTTGTGGCGGAAGATGTGAAGGCACTTCACCCAAGCTTGTGCAGAGACACTGTGACTAAAGCTCTTGAATGTGCCCTGGAGAGGCATCCCATCTTCAACACCAAGGCCCGAGAAAGCAATGTTGAAATGAACTAAATTTGCCTTCGCCCTACTCGTATACAGCAATTAATTACAGACGCCATAAAACGGACTTATAACCGGTGATAATCACTCTGTTTCATTGGCAAACATTACTGAACATTACGTCCTAAAGCCGTGCGCTGGTGTGTTAAGCGAGGCAGAATTTTCCCGTAGATTCATCGATGACAGTGATTTGTACAACCGCATCATAAAGTCTAATGACCGCATTCGAATGGCACTAACTTCAGCATTTGCCCACAGTGGCTTGAAACTGACGTTTCGCCAGCTTGCACAGCTGAACAAACGGAGAGGAATACCTAGACGTTATTCATTGCATTTTTCACTAAGTCTTCGTAAATCTCACAACAGAAGAAATAAGGTGCAGTTCAAAAATCGCACCACCCAAATGCGATATTTAGTCAATCTTATCCTGAGAGGCAAGAATATTGAGGTGACTCAACCAAAGGAAAGAAGATTATCTCAACAGCTTAAACCGACTTAAAGAAAAAGCAGCCAGCTCAAACTTTCTTTTGAACACAACAAATGACTTGATAACAATAACATCAACTTGGGAAGAAAGACTGCACCTCCCAAAATGTGACAAGAAAAATAACCAACAAATTCGGGCTGCATCATTCCCTAACTGCTAACTCTATCAAAGAATGGTAGAAGCTTAAATACGAAGGTAATGATTAACAGCAAAATTCCCACTACAAGTGGACAAAAACTAACCAACTCCAGTAGAAGCACCTGCTTTAAATAAGACAACAAAACAATCCGAAGGTTCGTCAGGGCCTTGCAAACATTGTGCACTTTGTGGCTGCCATTGAAAATAAAACGACGAATGGTCTCAACAGTTTTAAAAATCATGTTAAAATATAATAATTTCCTGCTGAACCAAAACCTGACATTTACAAACTATGGTATTTATGTAGTGACTTGTGTGCGCCATCAACGGTGGGTTGACCAAACAGTAAACAAAATTTCCACGAGATAGTCGGCGCACCGAGGTATTTGGAAGAAACTAGGTAACAGTGATTGGCAGCGACCAAATAGCGTTATATCACCGCGCTATTCAAATAAATTACTTATCCATGAATCTTACACTTTATACACGAAATGCGGAAGTGCTGAACAGCCTTATAATGAACATCACGGCCATGAAAACGATATCAACGACATACTGCAAACGTTTCGATAACAGCTATCGAAACGTTTGCAATATGTCTTTGATATCGTTTACATGGCCGTGATTTACACTTTTAATTTTCTTTTTCTAAAACGACCCAGTTTTGACTCTCTAGATACCTGTGCAGATTAACAAACTTGACAGATTAACAACTTGGCTTAACAAACTTGACGCACAGATTAATATTCAACGTAAGACCTTCCTTCTGTGGAATAATTCGTGTGCCCCTTTGTGTTGTTCACTGCTATTTTCCATTCTCCTTTGCCCATTTTCTTAACCCCTCTGTTGTTGCACAGAGGTAATTTACAAATTTGGTACCTTCCTTCACACCATTTAGTTAATTATAAATGCCCCCCCCCAGAATTATGTCTGTTCACTCTTACGAATGCCATTCTGCTCATGCATTCTACCAACGCTCTGTGCTGAGTAATCGCAACGTGATTCCATCGCTGTGATTTTTGTTGCTCCGTATTTATCGTCAGATAGCTTTTCAGTTTAGTGAGGAAAATTCTTTGAGAATGGCATATTTTCCAGTTTTTCGTGCCGCAGCTTGTGTGGTGATTTTTTCATTTTAGTCGTGAGATTTCTTGCTTTCCATGCTCTTGCTTTACCCATTTCAACATTTCTCCCGTAAACAATTGCTTGTGGATTTCCAGACCGAGGACGCATAAAGCTGTTTGAAATAGATTTCCTATTAAAAATTGCTGATAGATTCGGCTGCGTAGCAGGCGCGGACAAAGGGGGAGGGTTGCAGGGGATGCATCCCCCAAACCAGACCTAAAGAGGTGTTGGCAAGACACTTTATTTCATTGAAAATTATCGGCAAAAATATTTTTGCACTGCACATTACTTAATCGCTAAAGATGCTAAAAATTAACTTATGCTAACAATCAGTCAAAAACGTTTCTTCGTTTCATTAGATAAGCTGGCCTTAGTTTGTGGAACCTGATATAAAATAGTCAATGATCGCATGAGCGTCCGCAGGGGGGTCAAAACGGGCATTTGCCCCCTGGAAATTGGGATTAAGAACCAACTATTTCTGGAAAAACTGAAGTCGGCGTCTTAATTCCGGTTAATTGATCTGATTCTAGCAATTTCTTGCAATGATTTTTTTTGCCGGTATGAAACTCACACTGCACAAGAGTCAAGTTCACAGTTATAGTGTCATGCAGTGATGAGTTTGCAGTTCCCTCATGTTCCCTTCTTTATCTGCAGAGGTGGGTTACGAAAGTCGCGAGTGGGTTGTTCTAGTGATGGTCTTCATTGCGTAACAATAACATGGCAAGAAATCTGCAAAGGTTCACTTTATATTACGGTAGCAGGCGTTTTGTTGCATGAGACTGTTGAACGCAGGTCCTACGAGAGGGGGTACGAGAGGTACATCATACCCGGGCCCGGTGGGTACGGGGGTCCGGGAAAGTTAAAGTGCAGATGCTCAGTGTTTCTGCAAACAAGCCTAAAATCATTAGTGTAAGCCAGCTGCCAGTATTAAAGTTAATCTATTTGTAAATCTTAGCACGACAGCTCTGATTCTGATTACTATACAAACAAACTATACAAGTTTCGACGAGGGCCAAAGGAATAAGGGGGCTCAATGTCGGTTTTGGTACCCCCTGGTAAAATTTCCCTCGGAGGTCCTGGTTGAACACACACATTTTGGCAGGTAATGCAGCGAGACGTGACATGCTAATGGCGGTAAGCCACGTACATTTATACTTTGTGAAAAGAAGCATGAGTGAGTCTATAGCAATGCTTCCACAAGTTTGAAAAACCCAATACTAGTGCATGTGTGACCAGTGTGCCTGTGTGTCAAACTACACTTATGCAGGCTTCTTTTTATACCATGTAAAATTACGTGGCTTGTTAGAATACATTTATGCAGGCTTGTGGGAATACGTCTTAATCGTTAAGGCAATGGTTCCCAACCGGGGTGCCGCGGCACCCTGGGGTGCCATTTACAGTGCCCAGGGGTGCCGCGGGCTAACAGTTTTTTTTACCATATCATTAAAAATACATTTTCAAACTGTCATCAAACCTCAAAGCAAATTGCTATGGGTGCCGTAAATTATTATTCTTTTCTGTAGGGTGCCGCAAGCCTAAAAAGGTTGGGAAACACTGCGTTAAGGTTTAGTTCTGACATCTGAGTGAATACTGAGTGCAAAGGTATATTTACTGTGGTGAGTTTTCATAATTCATATGGTCAATTTTGCAAAACCTGCTTGGCGTTTTAATTCTATTAATTTTGCCCGTAGTCGTGTCAACATGCAGGTCTGCTTAATTGTCCGGTTTGTGTAGCAAGGTTTTATTCATCGCTTTGGGCGGGATCCCAGACGTTTCTGCTTTTGTTTCTAAGTGATGCTGACAAGTCCTGCAGCTGATCCCACAATCAGGGGGAGAGCAACCGGGCAATTCCCCCGAAATATTCAAAAACATGTTCAGTTGTTAGTTCAGTTAAATATATCAGCTGGGTGCGGCCGTACTTGCTAAGTAAATAAAGTCATAATTTGTGTTTTCTTTGAAAACCATGGCAATCCAATGCTTTTTTCTTTACAGATCATGGCAATGCTTACTTGAAAAGAAATACCCTGCGTTGAAAATCCGCAGATAGCCTACTGGGTAAATTGTCTAAATACTAATGTACCTGGCTATTGCTGCCAATGAAGCGTTTTTTGTGATTGTTACCGTAACATGGGGCATTTTCTTTGTAGTGTAGAAAGGATAAAGCGTTTTGTGACCGTCCATTTGCATTGCATAGTCAGCAATGTTCACCTAAAGTGCGCAAAAACTCAGAACCACCAGAACTGTTGCGCAGTGAAATCTCATCTCGCGCACTTGCAACATTCCAAAGCAATGGAAAAGCACGCAAACAAGAAGCTATTTGAATGCAATGTGTATTTTGTTCGTATTTTGATAAGATCGTATATTTATTAGGCCTATGTAATTCACAAAATTTGTAATTCATCAGCCCTAAAATAATCATGCTAATTAAAAAAAATATTTGCTCAGTGTAAAATTACCTTAGAGGAGACGCTGATCGTCAGCAATTTGAAAATGACAAACAAAATTTCGACGTTGCCCCCTCCCTGGAAAAATTTCTGCGGACGCCCATGAAAGATCGTGCTTTCTCGCTTTCGTTTTTTCGTTACTTTCGTACTTGCACACATTACGAATCATTTGTTTCTTTCCATTCTCTTAATTTCGGTAACAGAATCAACCCGCTTCTTGTTACTATTTCATCAAAATTACCTGTAATAACAAATGCTATACTCAAATTACTATGGGTGTTGCAGACTACTGCAAACGACAATTAAAAATTGTAAGGTTCCCATTTGAAGAGCACTGATATCTAAACCGCATCCAAGTGACTACGCTCACTTGCTGCAACATAGAAGTCAAACAGCATCACTGCACTATGCTGGCTACTGTCACCGGTAATTGTGTTGTAACAAAGGTGACCTACAATCAGAATAAGTATTATGTCGTCACGTGAACTCTTTATCTCGAGTCCTCGATGTAGCTGCGCCGACGTCAGTGACCACGTCGTATCGCTGTTATGTGCCACATTGCTTGTTGGTTCCGTAGCGGTGCAGTGTTAAGGTTTGACCAGTTTAAACACTCAAGCCTCTTCTAAACTTAACCAAGCTTAGACTTGTTTCCTCGTAAATGTACGTATGCGAAAGTGATTGATTTACGCAATATGGTCCCGTGAAGCATTGGGTTCATTGTAAATCGATATCGCATCCCTCCCCACCAAATTAGCCTGTGTCCGCTACTGCTTCGTAGCCTCAGTGGAGACAAATTACTTGAATGCAGGTAAGTGCAGGTCTGAATCATCGCAAAGTCATGAAAGCAGAACCCAGTCGGCTGATCCCTTGGAAGCCTGCAGCAAGCCTAGATCTTTTGATTGTCATTCTTTTATGCTATACGATTAATATAACAATGATCCAAGATAAACGTTATTTCGTTAATATTTGTTGAATAACTAACTTCACAGATATTCTGTAACTCTAGTGCAGGGGTTCCCAACCTTTTTCTTACCATGTACCCCTTCATCATTCCGACAAATGAGCATGTACCCCTACAGCATTTTAACAGATAAGGATGTACCCCTTCAGAATTTTGACAGATGAAGATGTACCCCTAAAACTCTTTATGACAAAATATTTTCTCATGATTTTTCACAGATATATTTAACAATACACATATAATGACTTTTGAAAATAATATTAAGTGATACATGCATAAAGATTTGAAAATAAACAACATGTAAATATATTTTTACCTTCTATTGCTAACCTTAAATGTACCCCTTCGGATAGGCAAATGTACCCCCAGGGGTACATGTACCCCAGGTTGGGAACCTGCTCTAGTGAGATTTGTACATTTGCCTTATGATGCTGGCCCAAAACTGATAACTCAATGGCCGATCGGGCACGTTCTCAGCACAGATGGTACATGTGGAAGGATCTGCTAATACAGAAAAAACAAAAAAGCATATTTTCAATGCAAATAGATTAATTACGCAGAATGGAAAGAAGTTTGTTTATTTACAACATTCAAAATCTGGAAAAAAATTATCGCTATGCATAAACCATACAAATGCGTGCGTTTAGCTGAGTGCTGAAAATGACAAGCAATCTTCGCATACACATCAACAAACGGCCTTTCGATTTTTACCTGCCATGAGAAAGGCCACAACCCATGGAAATCCATTTGTTTGTGGGACTTTCTTTAACTCCACCATAGACATCATGTAAGGTCAACACAAGATTGAAACACAAACGACTCTTGCAAATCCAAATTTTTGTTTTGTATGAAAACGAAGTAGTACTGAAAAGCAGCATAATAGCTTACTACTGCCAACGGAAAAACCGTGAAAATTTGTCTTACGCAAAACACAGAAAGGTTTGCTCTTGTAAAATTTTTTCTTTACAAAGAACACTACAAAAGGTTTTGTGGAACAACCCTTGTACACAGCAACATTCTTTTTTGAAAACAATTTTGATAAATGTAAAGTGAAAAATTTTTGCGGTATTTGAATTTCTGAAAATATGCTGCACTAAGTTTTCTATAGCGAAAAATTATCACTTTTCATGTATGAAAGCATTTTGAGCAATGACAGAGAAACCCTCAAAGTCTTTGCACTGCTCAAGTTACCTACTGTATCAAATGCGGTCTATCCAGGCTACATTATTGATCTACTGCACAGTCTACACTCGATGTGCTCGCATGATCAACCAGCTTATAGCAGGCAAGTGGTCCATATTTATGCATGCGTATATAGATCGCCATCCTTATATACGCCTTGGTTGCCAAATAACATTGCCAGGCACAGCTGTCCTATGCATTGCATTACCTTGCTTGGCCTATTTTTCTCATGGATAGCGGCGAATGTGGGGTGTTGGTGAATTTGACATCTGCAACAGGCATATATTTTCTTTCCAATAAATTAGATGTACAATAAAGAGCTTCAAAATACTTCGGATTTTCTGGGTTGCGCAAATATTTTCATGTAATATTTTTTTTTGAGCAGAGGCCATTGTTGATGCTTTTATTTATTTTTACGTTACTTTGAAACAAAAAACTACTTTTTCATTAAAACTATTTTGCTTTTTCAGCAAAAATAAACTACTGCGCAGCATTCGCTATAGATAATCAACAAATGCTCGCTTTTTTGACAGGTATGCGATTGACTTTCCCTGTCAAACAAGTTGGATATAATAAGACATGGCCGCAGCTCGCTTCGGAATGAAATTAAGAGTCGCAAGCCAACAGGTCTACAAGGTTGAAAAAGCTTTCAGTTTTGCTTTTTTCCTTCCTTTTATGAGGCTGTAATCAAGGTAGGAACGCTTCTCCTTCGAGGTTGGTAACTTTTGATGGTGAAGTACGAGGGCAAGTGTTCTTTGCTCACAGGCGACGGAGAAACAGATCGAGATCTACCATCGATGGGCGGCAACTTCGTGTTCACGCTGACTCGCCACACATGTTCTTCACACGGCTTTTTATCTGCTGTGATGGGTGTTTTCGTGGTTTCTGGAATCGGCTGCAACCAACAACTTTTAGTTGCCAGAGAGCCATTCCCTGTAAAGTGATGTTCTCCATTGGGAGGCGAAGTCAAAAGTGTCAGATCATGGAAAGTGTCGCTGAACCTGAGACGTTTGTCGGGAAACGCCATTTCCGGGTCATCTTCGTCAATTTTCCTCGCGCGTCTTGCTTTGCTGCAAGCAATAAAAGCTCCCAAAAGAAGAGAAATGCTAAACGACATGAGCAGAAACCCAACAAGAGGTATCTTATGAACAGTCACGAACATTATTCCAGCGGTGCACGTTACAATCCCAGATAGAAGCAAAGCAAAACTCCAAAACCTGACGTTTTTATCCATATTGCCAAAGCTGTTTAAAATTTAGAGATAACAATCCAGCACAGTAATTTCTAATTTTTCAGTTAAAATGCACATACATATGCACATTATTGTAAATATTTGTAGATGTATAAGATATTTTAGGTAAGTTCCACTTAAAAAGAATTTTCCTTACATAGGCGTAGCCAGGAGAGGACAAGGGACAATGCCCCTCTAAATTTCTATCATATCTAGTCATTTGGTGAGAGGCGGTGTCCTGAACAAAATACTGTTGCTCGTTTGAGGTCAAAAGACTCCCCAAACGTTTTTGGGCTGGCTACGTCATAGTGTCTTAAATGTTTTGCGTTTTCCATTGTTTTAAATGCTTTTTTTGAAGCAAGGGACCTGGCGATGCGAAATGAAGTGGCCGTTTATTGTGGCGTGATGCAATAATTTTTACCAGTAAACTGTTTTTATGACTGCCGTCAAGTTCATAATTATATTACTGAATATCCTGTAGGGAAAAACTATGTAACGTTAGCAGTTTGATTCCAAACTCATTACCAGACCTTTTTACCTAATTTTAAGCTGTGCTTTAGCAACATCAAATAAAACGTTTATACACTTTGCACGCACCCGTTGAAAACCTTTCTGGTCTTGACCTTATAAAATTTATGTTTCATTGGCATTTATCAAAAAAATTTCCGGCGTCTCTATAGAATCCTCAGCAACATTCCTCACCTAAGCTGCTTTATTCTCACTGGACATCTGCTGCCAGCAGGGACGTAACGATGGGGGCAAGGGGGGCGCAATTGCTCAGGCGTCAAATCACTACTGGGGCGCCAAACCACGGCAAGAGACGCCTAAAGTCCCAATAATGTAGCAAGTACTTTCTTCAACAGCACATTTGCTTCCGAAAAACTTTAGGTTGGAACATTTGGAGGCGCAGCATATTACAACCTCACGCTGAGGACCAATTTGTCAAGCTTTTGGCAATATATTTTAATAGAGTTCAACGACACTGCACTAAAAAGAATTTAAGTCTCCTTAGAGACGGTTTTCCAGATACCATTTGACCAACTGTGCAGCCTGAGAATAAAATTAACGTTAGTAATACTTTTGACAGAGATTAGAAAATAACAGAAGTTTTAACGATGGGGTATGCGGTGAATCCACGCTTTTTATTGTAAACTTTGATAATATGATGGCCAGAGGCGTAACGAGGAGGGGGCAATGGGGGCACAATTCCCCGGGCTCCGAATCGCTATATGGGCGCCGAATGACTGTGGGGGAGCACCGAATTATTGCGGGAGACGCCGAAAAGTCCCAACATTGTCACAACTCTTCCTTTAGTACAGTAAATTTGCTACCGAAAGAGGTCAGATTCGACCATGGGGCGCCAAACTTGCTTCTTGCCCCGGGTGCCATCTAACCTCTTTACGCCCCTGATTATGACAAATCAGCAGGGGCATTTTCCCAATGACAAAATTCTGCAAAGTAGGTACTGCAATCTTCCTTTTGGAACCGGGAACGTTTGAAAAATGTTTGCTTTAACTTTAGTACCTCGAATTCAAAAGCTGATAAAATAGGTTTGCGAATGAAATAAAGGGCAGAACCAGCCAAAAATAAATGGCAAAGCGATTTCGGAACATACAGAACCTCTTCAATTGCCACAAACATACTGCGTTTGAAGAAAAAGCTATAACATTTGTACTTGGTTCAAACTACTGACGAAGGATATTGGGTGTTCTTCTTTAGTTGTATCCCTGATCAAAACACATTGGAAAAGCTGCAAAAAGAGGGAAAAATTGTTGGTACTGCAACCTAACTTGCAGCAAAAATTCTAATTGCGTTTATCAAAGGGAATTGACAATGCCGAATCTAAATGAGGTTCCTGATTTTGCACAAAACCCTTTTTAACAAGAAGTGCAGCGGATGAATACATTTTAACACAGCTCTTTTCAAAACACATTTGTATGGTACAACAAACACTTTGTTCTTCAGGAAATAACCTTTGTGCTTTTAACACAAAGCTGTAAATGTCAAGACACAAACTTTTACAAATCTGAAAAAAATTATTGCTTGCCAATCACGGCTTGCGAAACCCTGTGCTGAAGATTGTTGATGCCGATGTGGTATTTCTTGCAGAAACCTGCATAACCTGTTTTGTTGACTTATTCCAAGGTAAATCATAGCATTTTCAAATGTAGAAGTCTGTCAAGAAATATCCAGGATTTGAAGGGATCATTCCACCCATTTTGCATTCTGTGACAAACACTTTAGCTTATCTTTTTCCTGGGGAAGACAATAGTGTTGTCGTGTTGTGAATGGTGAGGCTTATGAGGGTGGTAAATCATTGATAATGAACAATAGTATCTTTATTGAGCAAGCAGTTTAGCTAAGATGGGGGTGAATTGGAAATTTTACTAAAGAAGAAGAATTTGCATTATTTTTAATGCGGTTCAAAGTCCAGATTGAATAAATATGTGTTGCCTGCAAATTTAATTCAACTTTGGATTGTGTGAGGTTACTGCTAGTGGAACAGTAAGTAAGAGTAATATATCTCTGTTAAAATATTCTGTGTTTTAAATATACATCTGAGGTTAACAAATCTGGTCTAGCTAACAAGTCAACCAATTTGTCTATTCATTAATCAAGAGACTAACAATCGTAAATTTCTGTGTCTCACTCTTTCTCAATCTTATTACTTTATTTGTCAAAAGAAATGTGTTTAAAACGTAATCTTTGTAATCACAAGCTGCCGGATGTGCATACAAGCATTTTCAATGCTTCTCTGCAAAGTAAGCTATTTTACTGATTACTCACATTTACCTAGACCAGGGGTGGGCAAACAGCGGCCCACGGGCCACTTGTGGCCCGCTACAGCGTTTTCAGTTGCCCGCGGAAACATTCAGAAAAAATATTCAAATCTGAAATTTCCTTCAATATATCCCAATAAATGTTAGTGCTGAGGTTGCCTTGAACGGAGACATGCTTTTATTTCCATCGATTTGCTTCTATTTGCATTAGAAAATACGGTCATCCGCTAAACGCAGCCTTCTGAAAGTGGCCCCCGCGCCAAATTAATTGCCCACCCCTGACCTAGACCCTATAGCATTCGCAAATAAGCAAGATTCTTTCTGCGTACACTTTTGCTAACTTTGATGAAAAATGATGTTAACTTCGTGAAATTGCATGAGAAACTGCTGCACAGTTTATGCGCAATGATCAGCTGTCGGGATGATTTTACTTTTGATTGAGTTTTCGCCTCCAGGACTTAATGCTGCAGGTCGAGCTTATCTCTTTTTATTGCACTACTTTTTACAACACGGTTGATTTTAAGAGAAAAGCAACCAGTACGAATTTTGACAAAGTTTCTCGCGTCCAAAATGTACCATTTCTGTCACTGATAACTACATCAGGGTTAGACATCACAACCTTAGTCACACCTCTGGTGTGTTCATCGTACGATGGTTAACATTATACGCTGCCACAAACTGGAAGCGGATCGTCCGTATCTTACTTAGTATATTCAATCAACACCCCGTTGATTTTACCTGAGAATCACCACTTTCAAGGCCTGGACCCTTCAGTGAATTATTCCACTGTGAGCTACGCGATCGCAAAAAGTGTCCACTAACGATTCGTCGAAACTCTTTGAAAAGAAAGCTGCAATCAGAGCAATTTTGACGCCCGCTGAGGCGTCCCTTTTTCATTTCACTGCGACTAATTTGCGGGAGGCATATATTTATGTGCTTTTTGAAAACGCCTTGAATAGTTTTACTTCGCAGAGTGTCATTTAACTGATGCTATTCAAATAGGAAACTGCCGGACGGCAACCAGAGATCTCAGCAACACCGTATATTTCCTTGGTTGGTTTTCGAGATCTCAGTAAGAATCCATGCGCTTAATCAGAAAACGTGCGGCTGCCAGTTACAGAGCCAATATCTTTTTTTCAATAAAAATTATACTGCATCTAAAATTTCGCAATCCCCATTAGAATTAGTTTTTACTTGGTTGGACGGTTTCTGAGGCCATCCTTACATAATGAGTATCTTGATGAACCTTCGGCTTGGGTAAGCATAACCATGGCAGAATGTTCTGTTCATATATGCCAAATCTCCTATTTCTGGTGACACGGTGTGCTTGGGTCGTGCGTTGTAGTTAAATCCAACGTTTTCTGGACATATTCTTTCACTATGTTGCTGAACATCACGTTGGTTTTCATATCGTCTTACCCCAAAACAGTGTAAAAAAGGAATCCCAAAATTAATCTAAAAGGTATTTATTGAGAGTTTGCGAAGCAAGCTAAATATCTTTGTGTAGCGCGTCATGCCTGGTTGCCCAGTCGCACTGACATTCCGAGAAAGGTGCTACCACTCAACCGTGTTGAATTTAGAATTAGAGGCACCTTCGCTCATTGTTGAACTGCACTAAAAATACTTTGTTCTGTGCCTATTGCAGTTCAAATATGCTACGCAAAGTTGATACAGGTACACCTCGTGATATAACGACCAAGTATCGCGTATGACAATAGCTGTTGAATTTCGCATTTCATCCTCAAAATTGCAAAGTGGTCGTCATATGCTCCAAGATTTACAATTTCCTGTTTGTGTTCCGGCCACATTAGGCTATCAGTTTTTGAGAAGATATTACTTTAGTTGCTTTGATTCGGAACAACGTATACGGCTGGAATGTCAAACCCGTTTTCAAAAAAGCTACATCAGCAATATGTTTGCTCTTAAACGGGTAGTTACTCTATAACTTTTATGGAAGCTAAGCGTGTATAAAGAACTACAGAACAATCATCAACGGTGAGCTGCTAGGAACATGTGTAACAGCTTAACATTTTTCATAAGCAAATAGATGCACACAGCTTTTCAGAGGGATAAGTACATCTAACTAATGAGAGATGGTGTGATTACTAGGGCAAGTTTTTGCAACTTTTGCAACTTTCTTTTACAGCTTCCAACAGCTTCCTAAATACTCAAAATATATGCAGTTCAGTGTTTCGAGCTGTTTCCAGGAATTTTATATTGCAACTTTTTGCAACTTTTTCGATTTTCACTTGCCAATTTTTACTGCAATTTTTATCAGGTATTGCGCAAAATGTAACAGTGTAATTTAAAAAAAATACTACAAAACTATTTCAGTTTAGTTCTATTCTCTTTGATTGCATGAAACAGAGAATACAAAACTGGCAGGGCTATATGACGGATTAACT
>Ga0210059_1004278_pt1 | contig 22998 bp, 15 predicted proteins | sample Ectturendosymbi2_FD_188042 | JGI IMG/M metagenome (GOLD analysis project Ga0210059, IMG submission 188042) | Ecteinascidia turbinata endosymbiont from Florida, USA - Sample 2 (SPAdes) (version 2) | ecosystem: Host-associated > Tunicates > Ascidians > Unclassified | place: Key West, Florida...
GATAATCAGGATATGGATCCGGCTTGAGCAAAAATGATGTCCAATCCGGCTCTGGATCCAAAAAAAATCTCATAAATCTTCCGGATCGGAATCCAAAAATGCGGATCCGGAACAACACTGCAGCCTACTCACAGCGTAGAATGTCACTCCGTTTTGGTGGTTGTCGACTGTCGTTATGTGTATTTTCACATGGGTTGAAGTTATTTAATTTTGCAACATACAATGTTCCTCATTCCAATGAAGATAAATTAAACGCTATAAATAAAAGCCACACAAATCATTTTGGCCGTTGACTTTTCTACTTTAAGTCGTTCTTCGCTAAACTGCTCATTTCTCAGCGTCAAATGATCAGGTTGTGGTCTAGGATGATGTTGTTTGGCAACTTTGGTTAAAATTGCTAACTGTTGGGCTGAATATCTCTTTGCTGTGGAAGAAATATAGTGAGTTCTGCAACTTCAATTGCATTGAATTTAGCACATTTAACGACTAAAATTTTCACTTGCATGGGAATGCCGCCCCTTTAGAGTATGACTCAGTTTGCTGGACCGACGAAAATCTCAGGGCTCGAAACTTGCGAACTGAAGGCTGTGTTGCAACCTCTCCGGTGGTGTTGCGTTGATTGTATGATTCACCACGAACGGGATGTGCGCGAAGAACAAAAATATATGTATGTGGCGCGGACAAGCAATAATAGAGTGATCTCGTCGGGTGATCTCTATTGTTGCTTGCTGCCATGGTGCGAAGCTTTGCGCATATGCCGCTCGGGATTTCCGATCGCAACAGCTGAACCCGCTACTAGCCGACATTTTATTTTGGGGAGCATAACGTTACGAGTGGGTCTTAGCAATAACCCCCAAAACAACCAAACATACTACATCAAAGTAATTTAAAGCAATTTAAGTGCATTACAATACATGCATGATTCCCTGCAGAAAGTTAATTACAGGCTTGATTTTTTCCTGCTTTGAGCAAAACCTTGTCAACTTGCATCATCTTTCGGAGCATCTACAGCGACAAGCCTGAGATCGTTCTTCACACTTAAAAACGTTTTTTTTTCAGACCACAGGTAGAGCATGCTTCATCATGCCAAAGCGAACGTAATCCAGTTTGTCGTTGAGAAAGATTTTACCAATTTAAAGACGATTGAAAAGACTGTCTTTATAGATGTTTCACAGCACGTTACGCGCACACTTCTTTGAATGTGTGTAGTATTTTAAACATACATGAAACAAATCCACCAAGTGGTTTCAACTTTGTCTTTGCAAAGTTCATGATGTAAAAAAAATTAATCGGCTACTTTAAGCTGAAGAATTTCACTGAAGCAGAGCTTTATTTTGTCATGAATTATTTTGTGCTAAATGTCATCTTGAACTGATTCTTATGCCATTTATACTAAATTGCATTTAAGCTACTAAACAGAGTCGTAAAAACTACCGTGGACATTGATGTAAGTTTGAGAATGTCAAGTCCTTCTATGGAAGAATCTTTGTCGACATTTCTGGAGGGTAGAAGAGGTACATCGTACCCGGGCCCAGAGGAGATAGACTACGCAAGCTAAGCATTCTTGTGATGAAGTCCAAAATTACTAGCATAAGGCAGTTACCAATACAACAATTAATCTACTTCTCAATTTTTCTGACCACTATACAGGCAAGCTATCCAAGTTTCAATGATGGCCCAAGAAGCTAGGGGGTTCGGTATCGATCTTCGTACCACCTACCAAATCTCTCAGAACACAGCAACGCGTCAAAACCGAACTCCATGACAAGGAAACACGTTGACAGTAAGCCAAGAGAAGTCTCATTCTGGGCCGGCCTGAGACAGTTCTGCGCTCTAGGCAAGCTTCAATATATAGCCTACGCTACCGTTACACTAAAACTCGCACAAGAAGTTGCAATTACATTTCATGTATTCTGTGATCCCTGAACGCAGCAGTGTAGGCTGTGACCAAGTTGAAAGGCCGGCCCTGGTCTCACTCACTGCTCAGTTTTCTCTTCTTATTTTCTTTTGGAAGATAAAGGTAGGATTAATATAGTATTAATTAACTTTTACATCCCGACAGCAATATTTCACAATTCATGTGGTCCGAGTTAGTAAACAAATAGGTTCCCCAGTAGTGGTATATAGCAATCTACGGCGTAAGCCTGTGCTATGAAGTAATTATAGAGGATATTTCTGACACCTCAACGTAACACTAACGCACCAGCAGCCTACCAGATACGCATGCAGCTGAAACTAGGAAAGAATTTGCTTTAATGAAGTGGAGGTAGGAACAAAAACTTTTTGCATCTACTATAAGAACAGTGAAGTGATGTCTACATAAAAACAGTGTAAAACAGCTGCAAAACACGTCGGAAAAAAAACTGCAAAACAACACCAGTAGCAAAGAAACTGAAAAGGTCTCACTGCAGCAAGTGACACGAACCGACAGTGTTTACTGCATGAGATCTCTAATGGACATACTTGCAACAATCACACACTTTTACCTGTTCCAACGCAACAGTGGCAGCTACATATGGTAGCTGTTATTTTGAACACTGACAAACTTTTTGCAAAGGATACTGACTGAAATGTCAAAACACTGTACGAACAAGACAAAGTTTAAAAAATTTTGACTCACAAATAGTGATACCCCGTGAAAAAGCTTTACACAGGCTCGTAACCGGGGGAGAACCCCCATAAGCGTAACCAGGGGAACCAAAGGGGCCATGACCTCCCAAATTTTTGGAATTTATAGTCATTTTGTGCTTTGAGAGGTGGTATCCCAAACTTTCGACTTCTGAGAGTTAATCGCTGCTATCATCACATGGTGTTGTTTCATCGAAACCTATTTCATCTTCACTTGATGAGTCTAGTTCTGGGATCTTATTTTTCTTTTGAAACTTTATCAGTCCTTTAGCGGCTGGTTTCTTCCTCTTTCTTATACTGTGCTTTTTTCTTCCATCCTTTTTTAACAGGTGTGTCAGTGTGTATCTCAGATTTTCCTTTTCTTTCTGTAGAACCCTCCTTCCTTGCTTCAAGTTGCCCAAATGGTCGTAGAGTTTCTGGGTGAACTCAAATTTTGGTATGTGTGACTGACGCTAAAGACGAAGGCTCGTGTGTCTCCCCAAGCTGAGTTCGACTGGAGGTAGAGGTAGCAAGAGGGGTATCTGATTGTTGCACTTCTTCAAGTGATGTGTCTGATGGATCATCAGCAATGAAAGGGGCGTCAGGTTGTGGAACTTCTTGAATTGGTCGATCTGTCGCATATGTTGGCATGAACTCGTCTGTGTTTATAGCCACGCATCTGCAAAGGAATAGCCTACTATTTTAAGAGATAAAAGAAATATCATTGATAATACAGTAGGTCTAACTTTCATATGACAGAGTTATTATTACAGTAAAATGATTAAATGAAACATTGTATAGGCCTACTCCGGAGCCTTGGGGTAAGTTGTCCCACACTGTGACAACATACCCCAAGACAGCTTTTGCTTCAAAATTCCACATACAGGTCAACTTGTCTCTGACTTTTAATCAAGAAGTTAATCCATCTATTACTAATATTTGTCCTTATTAACAGCAGCAAAAACATTCCATTAATGTTTATAAATGTTGGTGTTATATCAAAATATCTACTTTGTGCAATTCGTCTTCGCAGGAAGGTGAATATCAGACCAGGTTGTTTTCTTGGTTCTTCTGCTAGAAACAATATGGCCATCTTCCAAGCACAATCAGAAGTGGAATACCCTGATGTTATGACGTCAGCAGGTAGTTACATCCACCGGCTGTGCTGAATATAGACTTGTGACAACTTACCCATGTGACGTTTAGCCCCACCTTACCCTAAATGGTTGAATTCCCACACGTACTAGCTGCTTAGTCATCAAAAACGAATCTGCAAATGATGAATTAGACAAACAAAACACTTCTCAGGGATAGAAAGAGGTGACGAATTGAGCAAATTGATTAGACGAACAGAAATATACGCAAAAGATAGATATTCTGCTGGGACTGACGAAAAAATAACGAATTAAACGATGACGAATTAGACGAGTTCTACTGTACCTTAAAGAAAGCACTTCAAAAAAAGCACAACACAAAATTTACCTCCATAGCTGAAAATATTTTTCTTCTCTTCTTTTGCTGAGATCCCCAGGTAGTCATTTTCTAGCTGTTTTTGTTTCTCTTCCTTCTCTTGCTCATTGTGCTCTGATGTAAGTGTGCCAGGGATTTCTTTTTTATTATTTATTAAATCTGGTACCAGTGATGTAGTCGAGACCGTAACCTCCGAGACGAGACCGAGATCGAGACCTGTCTCAAACTTCTAGACCGAGACTTTTCCATAAAAGCCGAGACCGAGATCTGGACGTTCGAGACCGAAACCTCACATTTCTCTGATGGTAATTGAAGCTAACTCCTTGAAAAATGCTGCAGGAAAATATTTGGAATGTTGCCAAATACCAAGATAAAGGTGTTTGCCGTTACTATACTAATAATCATTTACCGACTTCAAACTCATACTACACAACATTTCACTCACAAAAAATATATAGTTCCGTGCTGGTAAAGGCTTGCTCAGGTCTATAAATAATATTAACATCGTCAGTACTTTAGCCCAAACTGCAAAAAAGATTTCATCACTATCACTGAGGCTTATTGAAACATTTTAGGAGCACGGTCGGCGTCGCGTTTTTTAATAAGTCAGCAATTATTCTGAAGCTTTGCTGAACCTAAAATGCTAGCTTGTTGGATGCTGAATACACTTTATTATTTCAAAAGCAATATGTAATTGCCTCCGAAAAACGCAATGGGTACCCAAAGCAAAAGCACCCAACGGTAAAAAATGAAGAAATTTGGCCAGTAGCCTTTGTTCGCAGTCGGGTGAAAATCAACACATATTCTGGTTGAAGCTTGAAGTGTTACATGCAACAGAAACAAAAAACGTTGACATGGAAAGATGTTTTTTCAATAATATTTTACACTTTTACATCACGTAAAGTAGGCTACCTATGGCGAAATAGAACAAAGGGTTTAACTTAGAAACAAAGTAAATGTTGCTCAATACTGGTGGTGCTCCATGCGATATTGTCGCAAATTTAGGAACCACGGCCTAATAGAGTCATATAACTGGCACAATAGTCAGCAAGAATTATTGTGAAGTATGTTCTTGCTCTGCCATAGTTTAGCCTACGCATTGCACCTGTTTTTACATGAAACATGCAAAGTCGAAACATTTCAAAAGATGCACCCACAATCGTAAACATATGAAACAAATTCCAAGAAAAAGTTTACAACCAAAAAGATTACTTATTTTTGTAATTCTTGCCTGTGAAAGTGAAATCCAACGCCCTTTAAGCAACAAGCATCAGCAACAAAAGTGAATATAATGCTTTGCCTTGGGATAGCCTACTCATTGCACTCTCGACTTTTCGTTTACATGAAACGTGCAAAGTCGAAATACAATATTTGAAAAGAGCCACCCAAATTCGCAAAAAAATTGTGTGAATGTAAAACATTTTGCTTGTGTGATTTCGGGTAGTTTGCGCAACAAATCCAAGGTTTTAGCAGACAAAGGTCAGTAGGAAATATCGGCAAACTTGCTGTGTTAGCATACACCTTACACAACGTTCACGAGCATCTTGAAAACTAGAAACATTTGCAAAATAGTTAATGAAATGTGCGCAATTGAAAAATATTGCTTCTTTTTGCATTTATTGGTCCCTGCTCTTGAATTACAACATACATTGGCGTTATCAGTAAGGAAAATGTTTACATGAGCACTGCTATGGGATAGCCTGCGCGAGCACTGCTATGGGATAGCCTGCGCGTCTTCACATAAAGCATGCAAAGTCGAAATTCAGTATTTGAAAAAAGCCCAACAGACTTGTACAAAAAATGCGGGAAGATAACAAGCGTTTAATTTTCGACTGTCATACTGTTATAGAAGCGATCAATATCATAAATTCCCCAGCAAGCAAAATATTTCAAGCGCATGTTTTGACTCGCACTGGATGAATCATTTGTAAAACCATTGGTAAAAAATTTTGACTTCTCTTCCATATTTGATTGGAGATTTTGGATAAATTGCTTTGTTAACACGTTTTTGAATGGCGAGTGCTGGTATCTTTTCAACGAAATACAACCTCAATATCTATACGGAAAACAATTTCAAATTGCTGTATATTATGCTAGTAATTAAAAAATCAAACATCTATACAGGATATAATAAATACAAAAGAATGACTCCAATCTAAAACGTATAAGATTTCTTAGACAACTTAGGCTATTATTTGCTACTTCAGGTAATTCTATATGAACCGGATAAAACGTTTGCGTGCAGTTTTATAAAAATTGCATAATCCTAACCAGGGCGCCCACCTGGGGAAGTGCCTCCACGGGGCGAGTCGAAAAGTGCCGCCCCCACCCCAAAAATACCGCCCCGGACATTTTGCTAACTGGGACAGATGTTTAAACCGGGACAGTCCCGGCAAAACCTGGCACGTATGGTAGGCCCAACCTTAACCAAAATCTAAAACCTACATCTAAATCTAACCTCAGGTTCATTCGTGAAAGACCATTTGCTATTCCTTCTTTTCACCAAAAATGCCGCCCCCCCGAAAAGTGCCGTCCCGGGGCATTGCCGCCCCCCTTGTTGGGGACCTGATCCTGCTTTTCACTGAGGGGCCAGAAGAGCACAATATACACCTATTGAGACATCATCATGATCCAATCAGGTATTTGCATATCGTGATAATGGCAATCTGTTACTTTGAGTCTTTTCCAGATGAAGTGATTTAAGTTATTTGAAAACAAATCCAATGCAAAAATATACAGCTCAATATAATGCATATTCAAATTCCTGTCACTGTTATTGGCCTAAGCCCATGTTGCGATGTGATAACCGTGGTAAATGTTAAAATGTATACATATGGTAGGCTATAACAATGCTGAGTCAATAATAGGGATTAAATCAATGACTGTTCAAGCAATTCTGTAACTCTGATGACATGATGAGGAATAGGACGCACAACAGAGCTGACTTTTTTACTGGTCATTGTCAGGGCTCAACATTCAAAAAACACAATAAACAATTGCAGCGAAATTGAGAAATTCTTATCTATGCAGTAGCTCAACCTACACTCCCCAACATGAATCAAACATTGCGAAGAAGTTCAAAAGAATATCATAAATACCAATCCAAATCTGGTTAAGCAAAAATGATAACATTCAAACATATAAAAATGCAAGAATGCTGCAAGATTTAAATCCAAATGTATATGCAAGTACATGTTGCATGTTCGTCTCTGGTTATTTTAATTTTTGGGCATGCAAAAGACAAGGAAGTATACAACATGCAGTAAGGTTGGGCTAGATTTGTTGAAATGAATGAAACTGAAAGAGGCAAGTAAAATGCAAACAGCTTTCACAAAAAATTTGGATATAAATAATTTGCAATCAAACTTGCTGAAACAACACTGAGCACCATTTTGTCACCTATTGGGCAACATATCAGCATGTTGGTCGCCAATTTATAGCAAAAAAAGGAAACTGCAATAGGTCCGCAGGTGGTGACATGGTTCCAATAAAATGCTGAGTTTGCCTTGCCAATTTAATGTCACCTTCATGGTACTTCTTGAGGTACGTTTACGTCCACTGTGCAAATGGTTTTCAGTTAAATCTCACCGTGATCAGGTGCATTTCATTTTGGTATAAGCCTATTGGTTGTACACTTCATGCAACCTGCTTTTTTCTTTTTAAAAATATCCACAGTTTTGTGTTCAGTCTTACAGCTTGACAGAGGTGGGACCGGATCTGGATTACCGGAGTCGACTCCGGCACTATTCTGCGTTTTTCTTTCGGACCCGTATCCGGAGTCAAAAATTTTTGAAAAACCGGACCCAGTGTCAAGCGAAATTTCTGACTTGTAAAATTTCTGACTTGACATCATGTACGCATGCACAAAGTAATATTCTACATACCAAATACACTGATAGAACTGATAATTAGGGCTCAGGAATTCGTATTTAGGTAAGTGTGCCGGGTTAGGGTGAGAAAAAGAAGAATAATTGAGGTCAATGGCAAAGTTTAAAAATGTTCTATAGTTAAAGTTATTGCCTTGCTATGGCTTGTTGTGGGTACATGACATCTGACCAAAATGTTTTAATTTACACAACAACCATAAAAGAAGTAATTCTCAGACTTTATATCTTTATTCTGAGAAGCAAAGTAACTGAAAGGTAATGACAGGCCAGAAATTTCGCAGAGGTCAGAAATTTCGCTTGACACCGGATCCGGAGTCACTTTTCCATTTCAGCAGTAGCAGGAGTCTGTGCGGTCATTTTTTAGGTAAAAACATAGGTAAATTACGTTTGGATCGATGATTGTAGCCGGAGTCTGAACAGGAGTCGGATTCTTAAATTTGAAGAATAGCCGGACCCGGAACCAGATTCAAAAATTTTGGAACAGGAGCAGAGTCAGAGTCTGAAAAAGTGGTGGACCTATAGCCACTGAAGACCCGCTGGTGGATCTATAGCAACGGAATGTCCACTGACGGACCTATAGCCACTGAAGGTCCACTGGTGTATCTCTACCCAAAAAAATATATAGGAAAAGTTTGAAATTTGTATGACTCGAAATGGACTCGAGCTTGTAAACCAATGACTCGAGGTGACTCAACCATTTTTGTGAATCGACTCTGACTCGACCCGACCAAGTCAAGACTCGACTCTGACTCGACAAAATTTCAGATGACTGACTCGAAGGGCTCGTAACTCTGACTCGACAAAAATGACTCGGGCACATCACTGTGGTCAGCCATCACAAGAGGCACCAAAGAATATACATGACCAACCAACTGATGGATAAATTTTATGTACTTTCTGGAATATTGATCGAAAAATGTTCTTTTTAGACAGCTTGTCAATTCACTCAATGCAAAATCAGGCGCAATCAACCAAGTGACTCTCGGAGGTCAGCCGTTTGATGCGATCAACCTATTGGCCAACCCTGGTCTATTTCAGTGTTTAAGCTGCATTTAATTTTGGTTAGAATTTTGAACATTCTACCTCAAGTTTTATGCAGTAAACCTTTGCTAAAAGACAGTTTGAGTTTGTAGTTTTTGTAAGCTACATAGTTTTACTTATTATATTTTATACTGTGATCTACTATCAGTGTTATAAAATATATTTTCTTTATTTTATGAATTGATTGAATGCTGGAGCTCTTATGCAATTATCTGATGCATGTGGAAGTGATCACCTCACAAGGACTATATCCTTGGATTAGAGGATCTTCTTTGCCATATAACCAAAAACCTTAACCCAAATTGTAAACCTGTGTATGGTTTTCAAAATTTATTAAAAAGCGTTGTAGCTTAGCTTACCTCAAAAATTTTCCCATAAAAAGAGTCGCCTCTATTAGCCCAGCCTAGACAGCAATGCTGAGAGCCCAAAAGACGACCACTCACTCACACAGCAGGAATTCCCTTTGGACCAGGTTCATCGTACTAATGGTACCAGTTTATTTAGTTTTTTCAAAAGTTTCAAAACTTTTGTGGTCAGAAATGTGGTTTAGGTTTAATAAGTGTTAGGTTTAGGTTTACTAAGTTTCTACCAAGCATAGTCCAGTTTACTCCACACTTGTCATGGATTAGTGTCATGTTACAGGCGATGGATGAGTAAGTTTTAAAAAATGAAGGTCCACTGGTGGACCTATAACCACTTCGTATTTAACCAGTGTTGCATTCGGATACGGATGGATATCGGAACATAAATTTCAGTAAATTTCGGATAAGGATTGGATATGGATATTCAAAAACTTTATTGGATGTGGATCAGGAGTTAAAAAATCAATATCCGCTCACCTCTGATACCTAGATCAGTGGTTCTCAAACTTTCCTGCACGTTGACCCCCAATTAAAGTATGCAATTTTCTCTAGACCCCGTGGCCTAGCCCAACAGTTACTAATACAAGGAAAGTATGTGTCAAAATAAAATTGAGTACCTTTTACTTGAAATGCATGATAAAATAATACACAATCGGAAAAGATGGTTAGAACTTAAGGGCGATTCAGTGACCCTGTGACTATTTATGGATTCCTTTGATGGGCCAAGTGACCCGTGAGGGTCAATATCGACCACTGTGAGAAGCACTGACGTAGCTGATACGTGTCTACCTGTTTTTGAATCAGCATCAATCATGATTTTTGTGTGAAATTCGTAGCAGATTTATGTGACATAATGTGCACATAACAGACTCAAAAATATTGTTCGTGCAACAGTATGTGGTGAGCACTGAGTTCACTGCGACATACGAGTGCAAAAACATTTTGAAAGCCCAATGACTTTATTAGTTGAGTTGATAGCGGTGATAGCTTGACTCGAGTCAATGACTCGGCTCGAGTCACGATTTTTGGTGACTCGGACTCGACTCGAGTCACGTTTTTCACAGAATGACTCGACTCGAGTCACAGACAATTGCTCGAGACTCGATTCAGAGTCATTTTCACAAAATCTCTGAGTTCCTGATAGACAAACCCACTTCGTGTGTACTTAAAGAAATGCAAAACAAATTTTTGCGTCAGTGATGATCAAGATTGGTGCAAATTTTCTGTGTTGCCTGATTAGTCGTTCTATGCTACATTTTAAGGATCAATCGCCCCAACTTGCACAGAGATAGACCTGAAACTCTTCTTTCACTGAGGGGTCTGCAGGGCACAATATATTGACACGTTATCATGGTCTAATGCAGTATTTGAATATTGTGATCCTGGCAGTGGGTCTCATACTGCGACTTTAGCTTTTCCAGATACCAGTAGAGTGATTCAACTTTTTCAGATTCAAATCCAATCCAAAAACTATGCTGCAAAATATATTGCAAATACGGAAACCGAATCTTGTTTAAATCTAAATTTCTGCCACTGTTATTAGCCTTAGCCCAAGTGGCGACGTGATTACGCCACATACAACGTTGAATTCGTAGCAGCAATAGAAGAGTGAACCTGGTCAAATGTGTAATCGCAATTGCTATTATGCTGAGGATTATTGGTTCGACTGTTTCTTTGGTTGGCTCAGGGCGACGCAGCATTGTGCCTGCAACAAATGGCTCCCAACGTGTTGGTGGTTGCAATCCACTGTTAACTTGCGGTCCTGCGGTTACCTGTAGTCCCAAAACTGACCCGAAAGTTGCGAAAAAGTTCAAAAGAAAATTATCAATTCCAATCCAAATCTGTTCAAGCTAAAATGATAACATCAAAATACATCAATGTATTGAAATGTAGCAAGATTTAAATCCAAGTACATGTTCATCTCTGGCAATTTTCATGTATTAAGCATGCGAAAGACAAGGAAGTATATTTCTTCTGTTGTGATCGAAAAGTTTGAACGGCAAGAACGCATAGCTTCACAATGTGGCAGCAAGCAATGACAGAGATCACCCGACGGGATCACTCTATTATTGCTTGTTCACGTCACATATATTTGTGTGTTGCTCTTTGCGCACATCCCATTTGTGGTGAATCGCGCTTTCAACGCAACATCAACTGAGAGGTTGCAAACAACGTCCCCTACTTTTTGCAGTGAACCGCACCTATCGCACATTCTTATTGTGAAAGTTGCACGTGGCACCACCGTCACATCCTGGTCAAAGCACCACTTTGTTGTGATTGGAAAGCCCAGGCGGCAAGTATGCAAAGCTTCACACTGTGGCAGCAAGCAACAATAGAGATCCCACGTCGTGCTCATTCTATTTCTGCTTGTTTGCAACACATATATATGGGTGTTATTGTTCACGTACATCCCGTTCGTGGCGAATCGCACATTCAACACAACACTAACCGAGTGGTTGCAACACTTGCAGCAAAGTTGGGCTAGACTTTTTGAAATGACTGAGAGTGAAAGGGACAAGTAAAATGCAAATTGAGAAAACTTAGATATAAATAACCTGCAAACAAACTTGCTAAAACTACATTGGGCACCAGTTTCTAACCTATCAGGTGCCATTTAATAGCATGTTGGGCACCATTTTCTAATTTATCGGGTGCCATTTATAGCATGTTGGGCACCATTTTACAACATAAAAATGTAAAAAAAAATGTGAAATTTCATGTGATCGACATTGACTCGAACTTGCAAACCAATGACTCGAGGTGACTCGACAGTTTTTGTGATTTGACTCTGATTCGGCCAAGTCATGACTCTGACTCGACTCGAAAAATTTTTAGATAACTCTGACTCGAAGGACTTGTGACTGTGACTCGACAAAAATGACTCAGGCACATCACTGGTTGATAGGAAAAACAACAAGTTACAATCATTTTTCCCCCGAAAATTTCAGCTGGTAACGGCCCTGATAAAATTCCTGTCGTTGATTTTTTGTTGATGGTTTGATTCTCGGGAAATAAAATCCAAAGACTATGACAAAAATGGTTGAAATTTGAAACTAGAAGTTCTGATGTAAGTTTTTACTCAGTCACAAAATTTTCGTTAAATTCAAGAAATAGTTACTGGTGTTGCAGGCAACTTTTGCCTCAACAAGTCTTCATACAAGGAGCACTGACAATTTCAAGCAAAAGAATAAAGTGAGACTCAAGTTGCAAGGCTACGTGGGGCACTGAAGAGTGAACGGCAGATTTAAGCACAGAAAGCCGTATAGACCAGTCAACACCAGTTGCACCCCATTACATAATGGAAAAATACTCTGATAAAGAGCATGTGACCAGAAATGCATGTGACAGGAAAGAACATGTGACTAGAAACGCAATGACACGAAAAGCATGTGACAGGAAAGACGTCAACGGAACATGACCGAAGATATCTAAGAGAATAACTGTCAAATGCAAGGAAGGGAAAGAAGGTTCCAGAAACGAACGAAAGGACCAATCATAAAATTTACTGATCTGAAACAGCGAATCGAACATCTCGGAGAAAGTGCGTCAACGGAAGCTCCAGCAGAGCATTTTAAAGAAAGACGCCTACCAGCTATAAATATGGCTGAAAATCGGAAAGAAACCGAATTACCGGAGAGTGCCGTTTGCCATTCGGTAATGAAACCTAGAAGCTGTCAGAGAGTGCCGTTTGCCATTTAGCAGCTAGATGAACTAAGTGACATCGTATCCCGCACCAAGATCCTTTTGGTATCTAATAGCTTCTTGTCAGGCAGATTCTATGTGACGCTTGGCAAAGACCAGGTTCTCTTCACGTCTCGCCTAGATCCTTTTGGTATCTAGCCAATTCCTGCTGGGCAAGCCGTATATTATATATATCGCCGTTCTATGTGACGCTCGGCAGAGAGACATTATGCCCCAAACTCACTCTGAACTAGGTGACGCTTTGTGATACCAAAAATATTAACGAGTAGTATAGGCTCGCTTTCCCTTCGCCTAGATCCTTTTGGTATCTCGCCGATTCCTGCTTGGCAAGCCGTATATAACACATATACCGCCGTTTTATGTGACGCTCGGCAGCGAACAGCTTCTCTACACGCTTCGCCTAGATCCTTTTGGTTTCTCACCGATTCCTGTTTGGCAAGCCGTATATAATACATATACCGCCGTTCTATGTGACGCTCGGCAGAGAAACATTAGTCCCCGTTTGGTCTCAGAAAGTAAGTTACCTAAACTGAGTGGCAGTAACGAGAAGAAAAAGGCTAGCAAGCACCGCATGCTGGCCAAGAAAATCAGGAACTATGCAGCGCCATTTGGGACGCATAGCATCAGGTCAGAACCTGTGTTATAGTAATACACCTTTGAAGTGAAAATATTATTGTACATTATGTTAATTCATTCAGACAGTAATTTGCTATAACATTGAAAGTTTCCTCCAATCTTGAAACGTTTGTGTTAAGCCCATACTGAAGTTGACATCGCTTTTACCAAGTTATACGACTCTCTGACAGGAAATGTTTAAGAGACGGAAATAAGACTAATTAAAAAGTGTAGGTAATTAAATATTCGAGTTAGATACGGCCAGTATGGGTTAACTTCGTGTTGAGAAGAACGACTTTCTCGGAATATTCCATAGACGGTAAGAGTTACATTCTATTTCTATGATTTATTTCGTTATTGTAAAGAACAATAAATGATACTGATAAATGAATTAAATGTGTCGTGATAACGCATCCCGTAAATCAGTTGAGCATCCTCACTAGAAAGTAAGTTAAGCCGGAATTCTAGGGCCATCAAGCAGGTCTAGAACCTGTGAATACGGTCCATAGCCTAACAAAACAACCCACCATCAAACCCCCATTTGTTAGGTTAAAATACATACTGCGCCACCTTTCCGGGGTCGCACATTATGTTACACTGGTGATGGTGCAGTTATTTTGCTGCACCACAAAATATGGAATGGTTTTTCAGTTACCAGCCGACAAATATTCAGGTATCAAACCTCTGTCATTGAAGACCCGCTTTTGTTCTCGAGCTTTATCGACAAAACCTGGGTATCAACGTTTGAAGGCAACAGTTTCCACTACGCCACTGACGTGAAGATGTTTGGGTTTTTAACCATAAATATTGAGCCACAAACGCTGGAACATCAATCAAGGACTCTAAAGACTGGGATTATAGCCTAGTTTCTATTAAAAAGTGACTCTTACTGTTGGGTCCAGGACCCGATGACGTCATCCAAAATGCATAAAACTACTGCCATTATGATATCATCGACAGGGCCCCGACATGGGGAAGTGCCGCCCCGGGGCGAGTTGAAAAGTGCCCCCCCTCCAAAGAGCGATGGCGATTCCTGTACTATTATTACTGGTTTATTTTATACACAACGGTCCATATGAAACTAACACAAATTAATTAATTAAGGTAGTAAGGTAAGCCACGGGTTAAAGCAAAGTCAAGCCTTTCAGGACGGAATTATTTCATAACAATGCATCACCAGGCTGGAGTTAATTTTGAAAATTTCACTGAAGTGAAATTCCGAGACATTTTGCTCACCGGGACGTGACTCTGGAACAGACGTTTAAACCGGGACAGTCCCGGTCAAACCAGGACATATGGCAGGTCCAACCTTAACCAAAATTTAAAACCTAAACCGAACTTCAGGTTCATTCGTGAAAGACCATTTGCCCTTCCTTCAAAAGTGCCGCCCTCCCGAAAAGTGCCGCCCCGGGGCATTGCCCCCCAGTCGGTGCCCTGATCATCGACAAAAGACCCCAAATCCAAAATTTTCCAATTTGTTAAAAATCGAAACTAAAAGACATTTCGTATCTTTAGAGGGTTTGAATAGCTCTCTAACTCTAGCGTCTGGCGAGTTACGGGCAAATAAAAGTTGACACTATCGTGCCTTCTGAGGACCTTCAAGGGTTGAAAGAACGAAAACAAAATTCTGCCTAAGACTTTTAGGACATAGGCTAGAAAACTGCATTAGTCGCCCAATCAGTGATGGGCCGATGGCATGACTCGAGTCACGAGAAACGACGTTGTGATGACTCGAAGTGAGTCACGTTTTTACCCAATAACTCTCGAATCGCAATCAATGACTCGAATCAGAGCCACGTTGATAACATCTCCAAACGTCTTATTGACAAACCCTTTAGATTGCACACAAAGAAATGAACTTATTTTGCTTCAGTGATGCATGATTAATATTGGTGCAAGCTTTTGAACAGCTTTGTATGAGCATTTCGGCATTTAGAAACGACACAACATAGAGCAAATGTTTATTTTTATTTGTCTCGACCTTGTAAACCAGTGACTCGACAGTTTAGTAACTCCATTCGGACCCGACTCGAAATTACTTCAGATGACTCTTACTTGAAGGGCTTGCGACTCGAATCGTGACTTGACAAATATGCCTCGGCCACATCACAGGCAGTAACGCAATAACAGTAAAGCACCAACGTAGATTTCGCCAGAAACTCGAAGAAAATGAATGTAGACTGACAGGGTTGATGTTACAAAGAATTTTATTCACAAAAAACAAGCGCCTATGACGAAAACATTTGTTAAAGAAAGTAACAATAAAATCAAATAGAGATAACAATAAAGTCACCTTGTTGTTTCTTATTATGGCAATTTCCTATAGCATGGACCATGAGTGCAAAAACTATCGCATGATTTTAATATCTTGTTAATCCTTCCAGACTGGGACAACTAAATAATTCTAGTTTTCTAATTCGATGAATTAGAGAGAAATGATGGTAATTCTAATTCTAATCTAATTCGCTAAAAGCTTCAGTACTCTAGTTTTAGTTCTAATCTAATTTCCGGTTTTACCAAAATTGCTAATATGTCCGACGGTATTTTTAAATGCGAAACAAGATTGCCCCCTCGTGCAATGAAAGTGCAACAAAATGGTCACAAGTGCCACGCCGCCATACAATCACACAAAAGCAAAAACAGTAAAAACTCAATAAATTTCTTTTCTCTTTCACAGCTGCAGTACAAACTATGTGGCCTTATCAATGATGGTTATCACGTCACATGCCACTCACATGCAGAAGTCACCATAGTCATTAGGTATATACTCTGTAAGATCTTAACATCTGATTCGTTTTTGAGAAGGATTTCTTTCCATAGACAGTAGTCATTAGGTACTACTACTTACGACAGTCAGTCAACTGTGATGGTTTAGGCAGGGATGTGCAACCATACAGCACTGCCGGGTCAAATACACATAACCAGGTTGGTCCACGGCCCACAGTTGCATGTGTCAAGCTCTGCGTGTTCGACCACGTAAGATTGGCAATACCCTATGCCGGATTAACCATTTCGCTACTAAGGAAATAGCCTTAGGCCCTGGAACATTTCGGCCGTCAATTTTATTTTTGATAATTGTTTTTATTGGAAGTAGCTACCGAATTATCTTCAAAAATGTATCACATTTGACTAAATATCTGTTTAGTCTTAGCCCTAAAGCACCCTTAATCTACCATTGGCAATACCTTTCAAAAATCGCAATCCTTGCTAGAAACCCTGACCCTTCGGCGGACCACAAAACTTCAGCCTCCGGACCACTTTTGGCCCTTGGGCCGTGGGTTGCTTACCCTACCCCTGTTTTAAGGATTTGGATAAACGAATATTGTTTCCCTTACTGAAGGTCGCTGCTCGAGAACTGGGTATGAGAGCGACATCGACTCCGTCGGAGCGAGTCTTTGGTGTTGCAGCCACAATGCTGAGTTGACCTGAGCCAACTAAAGAGAGAATCGAACCAACGACCCTCGGCATAACTGCAATAGAGATTCAACTCGACCCGGTTAATTCCACTATGGGTGTCACGCAGGGCCGGATTAACCATTGGGCAAACCGGGCAAATGCCTGGGGCCTCGCGCTTGAACGTCAAAACACTTCTTTACTGGTTTTTCATGTTTTTAGGCTTTTCACCACGTGTCAAAATTGTAGAGCTTTTTGACTACTGTGTCTGGCATATAAGTTAAGGAAACTGACAACTTTGGCAATTATCGTTTGTGAGTGACTTAAACGAATTGAACCAAACAGGACCACGCTTTATGACCCAAGAATTAGATCGAAATCCGTGCATTCATGGGCTTCTGCAGAAATTTTTCCAGAGGGGCAAAGTCGAAATGTTGCTTATCCTTTACAGATTGCTGACGATGCAAAGCAAATGGACGTTCACCAAACCGTTTACCCTTTCTACCACATTAGTCTATGCTGGTTGAACCTCAAGTCTCAATCTTTTGTCCGAAATGTTTTCTACGCTTCAGCTATCAGAAATGCTTTTCTTTTCATAAATTGTGTAATATCAAATTTTTGGGCACTTTCTACAAATAATCATAATTTGAGAATAATCAACGGTCAGAACAACGTGAGCGGAGAAAAAACAAGAAAGTTAGACACTCTCAAAAAAACTGTTTCAAGTAATGAGAAGAACTAAGTGTTGACAAAACTATCGGACAACTAACTAAAGTTACACCACGCAGACTTAAAAAAAGCTGAGCAGATGAATTACGAAAACTCGCCACAGTAAATATAGCTTTGCACTTAGTGCTCACTAAGAAGTCAGAACTAAACCGATAAAGACGTATTCCTACACGTCTGCATAGACGTATTCTAACAAGCTACGTAGTTGAAACTGTGTGAAAAGAAGACTCCAGAAGAGTCGTTTGATTAGGCTATTCACTCGGGCACGTTAATCACAGTCTCACACCAACAATGGATTTTTTCAAACTTGTGGAAGCACTGATACAGATTTACACATGCTTTTTTTCACACAATATAACACTATGCGTGGCTTACCGCTAACAGCAGTGTCACTGTCTCGCTGCATAACCTGCCAAGATGTTTGTGTTCAACAACCACATGCAGGGCTCCCATTCAGTGATTTCGAATAAACCCAGATTGCACACCCAAATTAACACATTCGTGCAATAAAAACCCAGAAAGTTTGCGTTACGAACAAAAACATGTGAGTGTGCTTATTTGAAATGAAACGATAATCGAATACTGATTTAATTATACAGTAGTTCCTGTTCCAAATTTCTTCTGCATCGCAACCACAAACATTAACATTAGGACACGACCTTATTGTTGCTCAAGACGTTTTTCATAACGCTGGTAACATACTATCCATTGATGATATCTCTCACCAATTGTAGTAGTACATTTGTTATTAAACTAGGAAATTTTGTGCAATCTTGAACTGCAACCGGATCTAAAACCCCACAAAAATATATTTCCAATGCCTTCTTCCTCTAACTGAAACTTGTTTTTTAATTTGTATGCATAGGGAAACATCGAAAGAATCAGTCCTAATCCTTGTTTCACCAGTTTCTTCAATCAGTTGGCATTAGCGACAATAACATTATACTGTGTATAACCCTGATCAGGGACCGAGTTTATGGGAAGACATGAGGGACATGTCCCCCCTAATTTTTGGACTGGGGGGACATAATACTTTTTGTCCCCCCCAACATTTTGTGATAAAAAGTAATGTATTTGTGCAAATTTCATGGTGACATTACTGTTGGAAACATTTCCCTAGCATAAAATCAGGGAATAAATGAGAAAAATGAGCATTATCACTGGATTATCTGTAGACACAGCAAACAGATTTCCTATGCAAACTGAATTCTCATGATGGTTGAAAATTGTGTTAGTTAATGTGCATTACCGAATCGATGTGCACATGAACTTCGCTCAATCAAGAATTCCTGCGCTGGTCTGTAGCCTGCAATCACAATACGGTTGCCACCAAGCGCAAAGCTATGGGGGACAACGGGGCAAAGCCATCCCCAATTCCAATGTTTTCAGGCTAATAAAATATTTGAAGTATAATCCAAAGAAATACTTCAGTGCAAATCAACGAAACTGCCTCAAGGAACCTATCCTACTTCAGCTTTTAGTCGAACACCAACTTGTATCTGACCTTTGTAATCATAAACAATGACAGCAAGTAAACACAATTGGAGTAACGCTTTTCGCAGGTGTGTTTGGCGCACCAACTTGCTGTATTCCACCTAAAGGTTATGTAAGCTTCATTTCAAGACCATCGCAAATTCCTCTGTGATAACCGTGGGTGTAACAAATGCAACCTATCCTTGTTGCCAGTGTCAGTGTAGCCTTAAATTAATATCGTAAATTTTGTTTTTGCACAGTTCTAAAACTACACGAGTGGACATGATGGTGATATACATTTAATATGTCTTGAAGCTCAACTTTGGCTAGGAAGCGGTTCACTTTCGAAGTCTTCTTCACTTCTCCATAGTAACTGTTTAGCAACAATAGCATTCATTCTAGATGTTTATTTGTGATGACATGTATTGTGACGGTTCAATCATAATTATGTGGAGCCTTAACGTTTTCATCAATAATTTCCCTTTACCTTACTGGCAGGAAAAATTCAATATTTCGATGATATTAGACTCCGACCTGCTGTTCTTAAGCTCAGTGTTTCAACTTTCATCTTATGTCAATGCCACCCTATCCTACAGTAAATTATTTGAAATAATTTAACTGCAAGAAGAGTCAGCAGCAAAATCTAACGTAAGTAGCAAGATGCTTTTTGTTTTGCAAGGGCTGAGGGAATTGACATTGCCATTACTGTCAGATACTGAGATAAGTTGCACAGCGGCGCACAATAAAATTTAGGGGAAAGCTCTCAGAAAGGGGCCCCAAAATATCACCATTGTGAACGATGGGATTACGTGGATAAAATAGTTAAATTTGTTTCACATTTCAATTTATGAACTGAATTCAAGAGCATAAGACACATACGAAAGGAATAAAATTTTGTAAAGTTTCGCAGCTTCACAAGTGAAAGCTGCCGCCTTTGGTACATTTCCCCATAATTTTTGCTTTATTTTGAAAAACATATGACTTGCTTCAGAGCTTCTTTAAATGTGGCTCTAAGAGTGGTACATAGCCTTTTCAACTAAACAGTGGTGCAAAACTCTCACAAGGGAGCACGGTATCTCTGAAAAAAAAGGGGCCGAGGCGACTGCCTCGTTATCCTTCCCTAATATCTATCATTGAGCTCGCAATCTGTCTTGCTGGTAAAGCGCATGTGACTAAAATGAAACTAAATTTGAATTTTTTCCCATTAGCGCCAAATGCCGCAGACAAGCTATTGTATTTTCAAGAAGCCCGTGATTTGTACAAATTAATTACGTGCAGTGCCAAACTATCTTTACCTGCAGCTGATCGTGGTCAATAAGTTTTGTAATACTGGTTTTTCTATTGTGTTTACAGTTTAATTCCATCTTATATTTCAGTGGCCAGTTAAATTTAGCAGAGTCTCATCGAACAATTTAAATGAAGTAAGTTTAAAGTAGCTGCAAAGGTTTTACGGAAATGGGTTGAACACAGCCAAAAGATCTTAAGGATTATAAAAAATCCAAACATTTTTCAAACGCGTTGAAAGACTCTCGCGTATACGGCTATCAACTACAGACGCGAACTAATCGCTCAAAAATTAGATGACAATGGGATCCACTTCTTATATCCACGAAAGTTTTGTAGATTACCTACTTCGGATGTCAATGCCTCAGAGCGAAGTCGCTGTTCGGCTTCGGTTGAACGTGCTGTGTTCGTGTACATCAGAAGCGTGTAAATACAGTATAAGCGCAGTCGTAATGGCGGCAGCGGTGACTTCTTCCTCAAGTGCAACATTGGGCATTGAGAGGTTTACTAGCGTTTTTGCAAGAAAGGTTTATGAGCAAATGCCAGAAACATGCGCGTGGCATTGATCCAAGGTAGAAGCTTGAAACCTTACTGTCAAAACTTTAAAACTTGTCAATTCAATGAAAGCATACTTTTTATTTGTCGGCGTAAAATCTGTTCAGGAGAAACGTTCAGGAGAAATTGTTCAGGAGCAAACGCCAGAAACATGCGCGTTTCATGGATGATGCTTTAAAATTAAGGAGTATTAAAAATATTTAAATGTTGAAACTCGGTTGTTGTTTGCCCCAGAAACTCTGTTGTTGTTTCTCCACTCCGAGTAAAATTTCTGGCTGCGCGGGTTGCACTGCCGGTATTTACCAAAAGATCTTGTGGTTTGTTTTTGATTTGATTTATGTGGTGATCAGTACATACATGGCCCATACCATCGAAGGACAATTGTTGTGTTGTTACTGTGTGTGCAGTGCTCGCAATTGCATTGTGTAAGAATTTTCGGCAGATGTTCTCGCGTCTTCGCCGGCCGAGATTCGAAATATTTTATTTGTCTCTTCGCTATACCACCACGATGGGCATAGCCAGGTATCAATTCCATCGCGTACCCCCAATTTGTTCAATTTTACAAAAAGGTCGCACTAAGGTTGAGTGAACATGGTGACGTCATCAAAACTCAAACAATAAGTATGTCCCCACCAAAGTTTCTTAGCAAACTCGGTCCCTGACCTTGACAATGATCTTGTATGAAGATATGAAACCTATTGAACACTTTCTGCTTCATCCGATATGCGTACTTTCTACACCTGATGTGCGCATGGAAACACTGTAATGTTTAAGTTGTCTTTATATTACTGAAACATTGAAGTTGCTGATGAATTAATCACTTCAAAAAAAACAGATTTAACACGATTTTTCATAATGAAACGTAGACACCCAGGTTGACCAAAAAGTGCATTTTTTCAACAAAACGCTTTGTTTCAATACAATAGTGTCGTGTCATTTAGCGTGTTTGAATTCGTTTACCTCGTGGTCATTTCAGAACTAAAACATGCCAGCAGGCCAGAAGTTGCTTTAATTACTGTTCAGTAAATGTAGCTGCGTGGTTTTCCAGATAGCTTGGCTCAGTTTAGTTAGACAGACAGGTGTGTGGCATGATGTACGTTTGTTCACGAATTTACTTGTCAGTTTTTGTCAAAAACTCTTTTGGAAAGGTCTTTTTTCTGATCTGCATGTGAAACGCTACGCAGTTGTGCTAAGCGTTTAGGGGACCTCGCGGTCGCGACTTTGCCCGGGGCCTCGCGTTAATCTAATCCGGCCCTGGTGTCACAACTTCATCATTATATGTGGTGTAATCTCCACGCCACATTAGCTATGCAGGTGAATCGTACAGCATGAAACGTGCCAATTATGCGTACGAATCTTAGCTAAGCTATTCTCATGCTTATCTCATGCTAATGAATTCACGTTTGGGCACGATTTGAACTTGGATTAAAGTTGGTTTGATTTGAGCCAATATAATTCTAATTTTAGTTCAATTTGTGGATTTCGCAAATCCGATAATTTTAATTCTAATTTGTGACATCTGAGTTAGCTCTAATTTCAAAGAGCCGGGGTACGATATATTCGTACTTTGATTTCAGCCTAAAAAACAGCAGTTTTCGGTTGCCTTACCAACGCCCTAGCTCCTCCGTCGATTGCGCTAGAGAGCTGTTCAAGGGCTCAAACGGATCGGCCAGCCTAGTAGATTGCACTTGAAAAAAAATTTTTTGGTTGGGGGGTGCGGATTTTTTGTGACTGACGTCATAAGTGAAGTGGTTTTAGGGTCATTTTGGCTCATGTTGCCTGGCCTAGGGCCCAACTACTAGGCCAAAGTGTTTTGCTGAAGTTTTCATTGGAAACTAGGCTCGAGTCCGATTCTTTAATCGACTTTCTAGCATTTCTGG